>Ga0181467_100694_pt1 | contig 15327 bp, 11 predicted proteins | sample InSIn5gowninarea_2_FD_119079 | JGI IMG/M metagenome (GOLD analysis project Ga0181467, IMG submission 119079) | Clean room microbial communities from NASA Spacecraft Assembly Facility at Jet Propulsion Laboratory, Pasadena, California, USA -... ... | reverse complement strand
TGGGTTGAGTTAGTAATACAATAAAAAAAAAAATAAATTAGTATTATATATATGTAGTACTAGCATAAATCAGATTTTAAAACAAAAAAAGATAATACACATAAACTAATGTCTAATCTCCATATAATAAAAGATAGATCGCTTTTAAGCTTAAAACAACCGACATCCTGAGAAGAAAGATGATTTTTATCCTCAAATGCAAAAGATATAGGTACACTCTATTTAATGTTTGCCTTATTTTCAGGTTTATTAGGAACAGCTTTTTCAGTATTAATTAGATTAGAATTGTCAGGTCCAGGAGTTCAATATATAGCGGATAATCAACTATATAATAGTATCATAACAGCTCATGCAATAATGATGATATTCTTCATGGTAATGCCTGCGCTAATAGGAGGATTTGGAAATTTCTTATTACCGTTATTAGTAGGAGGACCAGATATGGCGTTTCCGAGATTAAATAATATAAGTTTTTGATTATTAGTACCAAGTTTATTATTATTTGTATTTTCAGCAACAATAGAAAATGGAGCAGGAACAGGGTGAACACTTTACCCACCATTATCTGGAATTCAATCACACAGTGGACCAAGTGTAGATTTAGCAATTTTTGGATTACACCTAAGTGGGATTAGTAGTATGTTAGGAGCTATGAATTTCATAACAACTATTTTAAATATGAGAAGTCCAGGTATACGTTTACATAAATTAGCTTTATTTGGTTGAGCTGTAATAATAACAGCAGTACTGTTATTATTATCATTACCTGTTTTAGCTGGAGGTATAACTATGGTTTTAACAGATCGTAACTTTAATACATCTTTCTTTGAAGTAGCAGGAGGAGGTGATCCTATTTTATTCCAACATCTTTTCTGATTTTTTGGTCACCCAGAAGTTTATATATTAATAATACCAGGATTTGGTATTATTAGTACAGTAATAGCAGCTGGATCTGGAAAAAATGTATTTGGTTATTTAGGTATGGTTTATGCCATGATGTCTATAGGTGTTTTAGGTTTCTTAGTCTGAAGTCATCATATGTACACAGTAGGTTTAGATGTAGATACTAGAGCTTATTTCACAGCAGCCACACTTATAATAGCTGTACCAACAGGTATTAAAATATTTAGTTGATTAGCTACATGTTATGGTGGTTCATTGCATTTAACACCTCCAATGTTATTTGCATTAGGTTTTGTAGTTTTATTCACAATTGGTGGTTTAAGTGGAGTTGTTTTAGCTAATGCTTCTTTAGACGTAGCTTTCCATGATACTTATTATGTTGTAGCTCATTTCCATTATGTATTATCTATGGGAGCAGTATTTGCTTTATTTAGTGGTTGATATTTCTGAATACCTAAATTATTAGGTTTATCTTATGATCAATTTGCTGCTAAAGTTCACTTCTGAATCTTGTTTGTAGGTGTTAATCTTACTTTCTTCCCACAACATTTCTTAGGTTTACAAGGTATGCCTAGAAGAATTAGTGATTACCCTGATGCTTTTTATGGTTGAAATTTATTAAGTAGTATTGGTTCTATTATTAGTGTTGTAGCAACTTGATACTTTTTAACTATTATTTATAAACAATTAACAGAAGGTAAAGCAGTTTCTAGATATCCTTGATTAACTCCTCAATTATTTAGTGATACTTTCCAAGTGTTGTTTACTAGAAATAATAGTTCATTAGAATGATGTTTAACTAGTCCACCTAAACCTCATGCTTTTGCTAGTTTACCATTACAATCTTTTTTTTCGGTAAAGATAAATTAATTAAATTACAAAATTTTTTTAAGAAGTTTTTAGAAAAATTAATATTTTTCTTTAGTCAATTTATAAACAAATTAAAATCTTTGTTTAGTCAATTAAGAGACAAATTAAAATCTTTGTTTAATAAGTTAAGAAATAACTTAATTAAATTTAAAAATTTTTAAAAAAAAATTAAACAAAAGTTAATTAATTTTTTTAAATTTTTAATGTATTTATTAGAGGAAATATCTTTCTGATATATGGAAAAACCTCTTCTTTTTTACCTTATATTTCTTAAAATATGGAAATGGAAAACTAAATTTATACAAATTAGAATCTTAGCTTATCTAACTTGTAAAAAAAAGTATATAGAACAGAATGTAGGAAGTTTACCTTTACTTTTAAAATATAAAGTTTTATTTCATATGTTATTACTTATATTATTTCCTAAACTATCCCCAAAATTTTTGCTAAGAGCTGTTAGTAGTGGTTGTACTACTGTTGTTTCTTACAATCAAAATAATACCATTATACCTTATGATCCTAATCCTTGAAATAGTACTCCCATTATACCTTATGATCATAATCCTTCAACTAGTCCTACTCTAGAGAGAATTGAATCTAATTCTTCAACTAGTTCTACTCTAGAGAGAATTGAATCTAATTCTTCAACTAGTCCTACTGAAGAGTTAATTGAACCTTCAATTAGTCCTAATCAAGAGATAACTCAACCTATTATTAATCCTTTTTTACCTAAAGTTAGAGTTGTTCATGTAGTTAGACCATCTAGTATAAGTAGTGATGATAGTTTTTGTAGTGTGGATAGTACTGATAAATTCAAGTTACCTAATAGTGATAAAGATACGGAGATTATTGAAACTTGAGCTGATAGGCTAATTCATAACTTTAATATAGTTTTCAATCCCATCAAAAAATGGTCATGAGGCCGTTTTCATGATTATTGACCTGTTTTTGAATTACCTAAACCTGTAGCTAAACAGATTGCTGCTGAAAGAATAGAAGGTGTAGTATATGAAAAGACAGATAGAGCTAAAACTATATTAGCAGACTTACATAATAGTTATTTTGATGCACACCGGGCATATGTAGAATGGACATTTAATCACTCTGTAATGACCACCTGATGTAGACAGAATTTAGCTAATATAACTGTTAGAACTAAATGGGATGGGGATAGAATTAGAAAGGAACTAAAAGCTAATCCAAATGAGTATGCATTACCTGATGATATTGTTTTGAAAATTGAAAAAAAAGATTATGTGGCTTTAATTCAAACAATTAACCCTGGTACACCACCTAGGTTTCTACGTAGAAGCTGAACTTACAATAATTTACAAAGTAATATGGAAAAAATGTATGATGCTCAGGAAAATTTTGGTAATGCTGTTGATAGAGGTTGAGCTTTAACAGAAAGATTGGAAAAAGCTCTAGAAACACCTAGTATTTTAAATGCTATAGATCCCGAGGTAGTTGAGTTAATGCGAGAAAATATTGAAATTAACCGTATGCCTCAAGGTGTTTATGATGAAGTGTGAACTTTTATGAATGGTATGTATACTCTTATGGATATGCCTAACTTAGAATATATAAATTAATTTATTTTATCTACATATTACTGAAACTAAAAATATATTTAGTTTAATTCTTCATAGATTGTAAGTTTAATTTAAGTAAGTTAATTTATTTAAGACTAATTAAGTTAAATATAAAAAAATAACCGTAATTAAAATGAAAAAAAATGTAATTAGCACCTAATATAGATGATAATGGGGATGTAAAAAAACATTATAAATATAAAATTTCTTAAACTTAATAAAAAAAAAAAAGAAAAATACCATAAATAATAGAATGAACTATAAAATTAAAAAATATTAATGTATTATTTGCCTAGACTAGTTTTTATGTAAAATAATGAATATTGTATATATAGGGCATGTTAGTTCAATGGCAGAACAATGTATTACGACCACATATATGTAAGTTCAAATCTTATACATGTCTAATAGATATAGTATAGATAAATCAAAAAATTAAAAAAAAAATTATTTTATGAATTTTTCAATATTTTTATTTCTAATTGGAATATTAGGTTTTGTTTTAAATAGAAAAAATATAATTTTAATGTTAATTTCTATAGAAATTATGTTATTATCAATAACATTTTTAATATTAATCAGTTCACTTAGTTTTGATGATATTTTAGGACAAACATTTGCAATATATATTATAACAATAGCAGGTGCTGAGTCAGCTATAGGTTTAGGGATATTAGTAGCATATTATAGATTAAGAGGAAGTATATCAATACAATATAAATAATGTATTTAACATTAATAATTTTACCATTATTAGGTTCAATAGTATCAGGTTTTTTTGGAAGAAAAGTAGGTGTAACAGGTGCACATATAATAACATGTGTATCAGTAATAACTACAACAATATTAGCTCTAATAGCTTTTATTGAAGTAGGTTTTAATAATATACCAGTAACAATAAATATAGCAAGATGGCTAGATGTAGAATCATTATATGTATTATGAAATTTTAGATTTGATTCATTAACAGTTTCAATGTTAATACCAGTATTAATAGTATCAAGTTTAGTACATATTTATTCAATAAGTTATATGAGTCATGATCCACACAATCAAAGATTTTTTAGTTATTTAAGTTTATTTACTTTTATGATGATTATACTAGTAACAGGAAATAATTATCTAATAATGTTTGTAGGTTGAGAAGGTGTTGGTGTTTGTTCATACTTATTAGTAAATTTTTGATTTACTAGAATAGCAGCAAATCAAAGTTCTTTATCAGCTTTATTAACTAATAGAGTTGGTGATACTTTATTAACTGTAGGTATGTTTGCTATATTATGATCATTTGGTAATATAGATTATAGTACAGTATTTGCATTAGCTCCTTATTATAATGAAAATATTATAACTATAATAGGTATATGTTTATTAATAGGTGCTGTAGCTAAAAGTTCACAAGTTGGTTTACATATTTGATTACCTCAAGCTATGGAGGGTCCTACACCTGTGTCTGCTTTAATACATGCAGCTACTATGGTTACTGCTGGGGTTTATTTATTAATGAGATCATCACCTTTAATAGAATATAGTTCTACTGTATTAGTACTTTGTTTATGATTAGGTGCTATTACATCTATATTTAGTTCTTTAATTGGTTTATTTCAACAAGATATTAAAAAAGTTATTGCTTATTCTACTATGAGTCAATTAGGTATGATGGTTATTGCTGTAGGTTTATCTAGTTATAATTTAGCTTTATTCCATTTAGTTAATCATGCTTTCTATAAAGCATTATTATTTTTAGGTGCTGGTTCAGTTATACACGCTGTAGCTGATAATCAAGATTTTAGAAAATATGGTGGTTTAAGAGAATTTTTACCTTTAACTTATTCTGTTATGTTAATAGCTTCTTTAAGTTTAGTTGCTGTTCCTTTTATGACAGGATTCTATTCTAAAGATTTTATTCTTGAATCCGCTTATGGACAATATTATTTATCTAGTACTATTGTTTATTTTGTTGCTACTATTGGTGCTATGTTTACTACTTTATATTCAGCTAAAGTTTTATATTTAACTTTCTTAACTAATCCTAATGGTCCTTTAGTTAATTATAAACATGCCCATGAAGGTGACTTTTTTTTAACTTCTCCTTTAATTATTTTAGCTATTTTTTCTATTTTCTTTGGATACTTAACTAAAGATATTTTTATTGGTTTAGGTACTGGATTCTTTATTGATAATAGTTTATTTATTCATCCTAGTCATGAAATTATGTTAGATACTGAATTCGCTGTTCCTACTTTTTTTAAATTATTACCTTTTGTTTTTACTGTTTCATTAAGTGTACTTTCTGTTCTTTTATCTGAATTTTTACCTAATCTTCTTATTAATTTTAAATTTTCTAGATTTGGTTATAATATTTTTAGTTTCTTTAATCAAAGATTTTATATAGAATTGTTTTATAATAAATATATTGTTGAAGGTGTTCTTAAATTAGGTGGACAAACTTCTAAAAGTTTAGATAAAGGTTCTGTTGAATTATTAGGACCTTTTGGTTTAGAAAAAGGATTATTAGGTTTAAGTAATAATTTAGGTAATTTAAGTACAGGTGTTGTTACTACTTATGCTTTATATATTTTAATTGGATTAATATTTTATATCTCTTTATTATATTTCTCTTATAATGATAATAATTTATTTATTTTAGTTATTTTTACTTTTTTTACTTTATTAAATAGTAATAAAATTAGTAAATAATGTTAAATTTTTATCTTATTAGATATTTTTTTTTATTCATTCTTATTAGCTCAATTGGTAGAGCAAAATACTTCTAATATTTTGATCTAAGTTCGAGTCTTAGATAAGAATATACTGTTAACCTTTATAGCTCTAAAGTTATTTAGGTATAAGGTGTAGCCTTTATAGCTCAATGGTAGAGCGGAGTACTGTTAATATATAAATTATATTTAAGAAAAATTAAAAAGAAAACTTTTCAATCTGGTTCAAATCCAGGATAAGATAAATATTAAGGAAGGTTCCGTGTGTTGGTTAACGGGTTGAGCTGTAAACTCAATGGCAACAACCCGTCGAAGGTTCGATTCCTTTTCTTCCTATCTAATATATCATAATTAACCTTTCTAGATATTTTATATAATTACATATAAAATTATGATAGATGAATTTTTTTTTTATTTATGGCAATTCATGTTGTTAATTTTTGAGACCTAGACCTAGTTCAAGGGCCAACTCTAGAGCCAAAAGTAGTTAAAGAGTTAGCTGATTTAGCAATACAAGATTTTCATTTAGCTAATAGAGAGCTAGCTAGTGTTTCACGGAAAACTTTTATTGATACAATACAAAGATTAAATAAAATTTTTGTTATACTTTCTGTTACAGATAACAACTTATTAAAATTTTCTGATTTAATACCTTATTATGTAAATTTGAATTTGGGACAACAAATTGAGTGAGCTATTACTAAAATTAATGATTGAATTTCTCTAGATTCAAAAAGTTTAACGATGCAAATGGTAGTATTAGAGATAAAATCTTTAATAAATTCAGGAGGATATATTCTTGATAAATTTAGCTTAAATCTTTATTATGATTTACTTCAGAATTGAGATATAGGTTTTTCTTGTAGTCTAATTGAGAATTTTAAAATATCAGGAAGGATGCCTGAAGAAATATATAATCATATTTTTGGATATTTTAATAAGATAGGTTTAAATTTAAATGCTGATTTTACTAATGAATATTTAAAAGAGGTTGTAGTGAAAATAAGAAAATTAGATCATTTAAAATTTAATTTTAATACTATTGATACTAGATTAATTGAAAAATACAGTCTTTTAAGTAAAATAGATACAAATTTAATTGATAACTCATTTAGGAATTTAGATATAAATCTAGATAAAAAATTAAGCTTTGAAAATGCACGGGTAGTTTCCTCTGTTTTTCCGAAAATGTATTTTAAAGCTGTAGTAATTGGTGCTTTTAGAGGATAGATATATTTATTTACTTTAAAGAATAAAATTAATGAATCTTATTAATAACTAAGCTAGCTAGATTATTATATTAATTGAAGGGGTGGTGTTTTAATATAAGTAGCTTTTTTAAGGATGATAAGATAAGGGTAGGGTGTTTTTTTTTTTGTATAGGGTGGTAGGGTGGTTTTTTTTTATAAAAAAAAATTAATAATTATCTTATATATTAATAAGATGATTTAATAGATGAAAATATAAAAGTTATTATTAAATATAAATTATATTAATTATAATATAATTTATAATTTTTTATTTAAATTTATTTTAGAATATAATATGCTTTTATTATCAATATTTAGTTTATTATTATCTAATGCTTTATCTTTTAGACGAGATACTGCTATTTTATATAGTAGAATAGGGATAATAGTGTTATTTTATTGTATCTATTTAAGTTATAATAATTTATTTATAACATATTTAGATAAAGGATTTGGGTTATTTGGGGGGTTATTTAACATATCACCTATAACACAAGTATTTCATATATTAATATTTATAATTAGTATTTTAATATTAAATATGATAGGATTTTATCCTAGAAAATTAATAACTAGCAAATATGCTAGTTTACACAAATTATTATTTACAACAATACAATATAAAAAAAATTTAATTGTATCTAATATAATATTAAAAAAAGGAGAACAATATACAATATTAGAATTTACATTAATGTTATTTTTTATAATAACAGGTAGTGTATTATTAATATCAAGTAGTGACTTAGTTTCTATATTTTTATCTATAGAATTACAAAGTTATGGTTTATACTTGTTATGTGCTATATATAGAAATTCAGAATCATCAACTTCAGCTAGTTTAACTTATTTTTTACTAGGTGGTTTATCATCTTGTTTTATTTTATTAGGAATAGGTTTAATATATGCTAATTTAGGTATTACAGATTTAGATAATATTTATGTAATAATAAATTTATTGGATATAGTAAATGAACAAGAAATAATTACATATATACCTTATTGTTTATTATTAATATCTGTAGGATTTTTATTTAAAATATCAGCAGCACCATTTCATTTTTGATCACCTGATGTTTATGATAGTATACCTACTATAATAACTACTTTTGTAGCTATAATAGCAAAAATATCTATATTAACATTATTATTACACATAGTTCATTATACTAATAGTATTTATATTACTAATTATTATTGAACTATAAGTTTATTAATTAGTTCTTTATTATCATTAGTAATAGGAACTATTTTAGGTTTAACTCAATTTAGAATTAAAAGATTATATGCTTATAGTACTATTTCTCATTTAGGTTTTATGTTATTAGCTTTAACAATTAATAGTATTGAATCTATACAATCATTTATATTTTATTTAATTCAATATAGTTTATCTAATTTAAATGCTTTTATAATATTAGTAGCTATAGGTTATAGTTTATATGCTTATAATGATAATAATATAAATCATAATAATTTAATAGATAAAAATAATTCACCTATTCAATTAATAAGTCAACTTAAAGGTTATTTTCATATTAATAGTATGTTAGCTTTAAGTTTATCTATTACTTTATTTTCTTTTGCTGGTATTCCTCCTTTAATGGGATTCTTTGCTAAACTAATGGTATTTTCTTCTGCTTTAGATCAAGGATTTATTTTTTTAACTCTTATAGGTGTGTTAACTAGTGTTATTAGTGCTGTTTATTATTTATTTGTTATAAAAACAATGTTTTTTGATCAACATTCTTATACATACTTTAGTAAATTTAAAGATATTAAAATACCAGCTCTTATTTTACAAAATGATAAAATAGTTGATAAAATTTATTTTGATTCTAAATTTTCATTAACTAATTCTTTATCTATATCTATTTCTCTGTTAACTTTAATTATACTATCATTTATCTTTGTTCCTAATGAATTATTACATTTAACTAATATACTACCATTTTTTTTTGGTTTGCCTTTTTAATTATTATAACTAAATTTTCTAGGTTTAGATTAGTTATAATTAATATGGTTTTAAACCTTATAAGTCTAATATTTATTAAAAGATCATCAGGTTTTGATTTAGAATCAGAATTGACTAAAAAACCACGTACAGAAGAACCATCTCCTCAACCAAGGGAATCTTCTGCTCAACCTGGGGAATCCTCAGATCAACCTGTGTATGGGGGATCATTAACTCCACCTTTAGAATCATACGGAGATTGGGGTGGACCTCTGGATGAATGAACTCCACCTCAAGGTGTATCAGAATCAGATGGGTATATTGGAGGATCTGAACAAGAATCTGTACCTGACTCAGATTCTGAACCTAATTCAGAATCTGTACCTAATTCAGAATCTATACCTAAGTCAGAATCTGAACAAGAATCTGTACCTAATTCAGAACCCTACTCTGATTCTGAATCTAATTCAGAATCAGTACCGGGATTAAAACCTGGTTCAGAACCAGATTCTGAACCTGACTCATCTGGTAGTAGTGGAGGGTATGAAGGTGGTAGTGAACCACTTCCTACTAGAACACCTTCACCCTTAGCTGGTACTGACTCTATACCTAGTCTAGATGATTCTGATACAACTGCTCCTAGTGATCGGGAGAGAGTTTGAAGGGAAATACCTTATCCTGAAGAACAAATATTCGATCCAAGGGAACAGCCTCCCTCAGATATGGATTGATTTGATGATATTTAGATTTAATATATTAATAATATATAATATAATAAAATTATACGGGTTTCTGTATAATTTTTTTTATATGTTTTTTTTTATATATAATTAAAAAAAGTAGATAAAAATAATAAAAATATAACAAATAAAATTATAATATAAAAAATAATAAGATTTTTTAGAGAAAATAAAATTTCTATTCAAAAATAATAAATAAATTAATTAAATTAATCAATTATTAAAAACTAAGGTATTATCTAAATAAACAAAATATATAATTAAATTATACGAAGTTAACTAAGTTAAACTTTATAAAAAAAAATGAGAATTTTAAAAAGTCATCCTTTACTAAAAATAGTAAATTCCTATATAATAGATTCACCTCAACCAGCTAATTTAAGTTATTTATGAAATTTTGGATCATTATTAGCATTATGTTTAGGTATACAAATAATAACAGGTGTTACATTAGCTATGCATTATACACCTAGTGTATCAGAAGCATTTAATTCAGTAGAACATATAATGAGAGATGTTAATAATGGATGATTAGTACGTTATTTACACTCTAATACAGCTTCAGCTTTTTTCTTTTTAGTTTATTTACACATAGGAAGAGGTTTATATTATGGATCATACAAAGCACCTAGAACTTTAACTTGAGCAATAGGTACAGTAATACTTATAGTTATGATGGCTACAGCTTTCTTGGGTTATGTTTTACCATATGGTCAAATGAGTTTATGAGGTGCTACAGTTATTACTAATCTTATGAGTGCCATTCCTTGAATAGGTCAAGATATAGTTGAGTTCATTTGAGGTGGTTTTTCCGTTAATAATGCTACATTAAATAGATTCTTTGCTTTACATTTCTTATTACCTTTTGTATTAGCTGCTTTAGCTTTAATGCATTTAATAGCTATGCATGATACTGTTGGATCTGGTAATCCTTTAGGTCTGTCTGGTAATTACGATAGATTACCTTTTGCTCCTTATTTTATATTTAAAGATTTAATTACTTTTTTTATTTTCTTTATTGTTTTATCTATATTTGTTTTCTTTATGCCTAATGCTTTAGGTGATAGTGAAAATTATGTTATGGCTAATCCTATGCAAACTCCTCCTGCTATAGTTCCAGAGTGATACCTTTTACCTTTCTATGCTATTTTAAGATCTATTCCTAATAAATTATTAGGTGTTATAGCTATGTTTGCTGCTATTTTAGCTTTAATGGTTATGCCTATTACTGATTTATCTAAATTTAGAGGTGTTCAATTCAGACCTTTAAGTAAAGTAGCATTTTATATTTTTGTTGCTAATTTCTTAATATTAATGCAATTAGGTGCAAAACACGTTGAAACTCCTTTTATTGAATTTGGACAAATTTCTACTATTATTTATTTTGCATATTTCTTTGTAATAGTACCTGTAATTAGTTTAATTGAAAACAGTTTAGTAGAATTAGTCATCTCGCGTAGGTAGAAATAAAAATACTAATTTTATTACTAACAAATCATCTCTAACTTCTATAAGATAATTTTTTTTAATAAATTATTAGTTTTTTGTATCCTTGATTAGAAAACAACCTAAAGATCTCTGATATATAAGATTGTTTAAATTTCTTTTAGGGTATATTATTATAAAGACAATATTTAAATTTATATTGTTACTTTTATCGCATGAGATTTGTATCTCTTTAGCTGATAAAGTTTTATCATGTTTATCTGAAATTTTTACCTATTTATCTAAAATAGTTATTACATCTTTAGATGTTATTTATACCTATTTAGGTCCTATAGTTCTTTCTAAAAAAAAAAATTATTACATTATTTGGTCCTATAGTTATATCATGTATACAAGAAATTAGTACCTATTAAGGTTAAATAGATTTTATCACTAATAGATTATTTATTAATAACCCTTATTGAATGTTTAAATGATATTAATTTTTTTAGAAGCTTGAGCAGATGGATCTGCGTTTCAATTGCAAATTGAAATAAAGGGATTCGATTTCCCCTGGCTTCTATAATAATTCTTATAAATAATATTTATATAATAGTAGGTCATATTATATTTAGTTTATGAACTTTTAATTTAAAACATACAAAACTTATTTATATTATAATTAACAATACTGCAAGTTATAAAAAAAAAGCTATAATATAAAATATTTGTATTTTTATATATAAAAATATTTATAAAATGTTATATTTAATTTCAATATTAGAAGGTCTTTTAGTGATAGTTCCTGCTTTATTATCAGTAGCTTTTGTTACAGTAGCAGAAAGAAAAACTATGGCAAGTATGCAAAGAAGATTGGGTCCTAATGCTGTAGGTTATTATGGTTTATTACAAGCATTTGCTGATGCTTTAAAATTATTATTAAAGGAATATATTGCGCCAACACAAGCTAATATAATATTATTCTTTCTAGGTCCTATAATAACATTAATTTTCTCATTATTAGGTTATCTTGTTATTCCTTTTGGATCAGGTTTATATATATCTGATTATAATTTAGGTATATTATATATGTTAGCTGTAAGTTCTTTATCAACATATGGTATATTATTAGCAGGTTGATCAGCTAATTCTAAATATGCATTTTTAGGTTCATTAAGAAGTACAGCTCAGTTAATAAGTTATGAGTTAATATTAAGCTCTGTTATTTTATTAGTAATATTATTAACAGGAAGTTTAAATATTATAACTATAATAGAATCACAAAGAGTAGTAAATTTATTATTTCCATTATTACCTTTATTTTTAGTATTCTTTATAGGTTCTATAGCTGAAACTAATAGAGCTCCTTTTGATTTAGCTGAAGCAGAATCAGAACTAGTTAGTGGTTTTATGACAGAACATTCTGCTAGTATTTTTGTATTCTTTTTCTTAGCTGAATATGCTAGTATTGTTTTAATTTGTATTTTAAACAGTATCTTATTTTTAGGTGGTTATTTAAGTATTATACCTTTAGACATATTTGTTAATATTTTAAATTTATTTTTTGATGTTAATAATTCTATTGTATTTGATATTTTTGTTCATATTTCTTCTTCTCCTATTAATTTAGCATTAAAAACAGCTTTTTTAATTTTTGTATTTATTTGAGTTAGAGCTTCTTTCCCTAGAATACGTTTTGATCAATTAATGTCAGTTTGTTGAACTGTTTTATTACCTATAATTATTGCGTATGTTGTATTAATCCCTTGTATTGTATATGGTTTAGCAATTATACCTACTAATATTTCATTATTATAATTATAATAAGTAATGTAGTATACTAATTATTTATAAAAAACTAAGGTTAAGAGCACTTAATATAGATTGATTAGTTGGAAATTAATTTAATCAAAAATAAAAAATTATTAACTTAATTGGCATACAATAAGTTCAAATAAAAAAAAAATATTACATTAATGTAATATATACAATTTTTATTATAGTAAATAAGTTATTTAAGTTATAAATATATATATAATATATGTCTTTATTATTATTATTAATTCCTTTAATAGGAATAGGATTAGTTACAATAGAAGCTAATTATGGTTTATCATTAATAAATGATGTAAAAATAAAATCTATTGCTTTAATTACAACAATAGTAAATTTAATAATATCATTAGTAATGTTTATATTATTTGATTTTAGTAGTAAACAATATCAATATATAGAAGAACATTATCAAATAAGTTATTTTGATATATATTTAGGTGTAGATGGTTTATCAATATATTTTATATTGTTAACAACAATAATAATGCCAATAGCAATATTATCAAATTGAAATTCGATACAATCAAAAATGTATTATCATTTTTAGTAATAATGTTATTATTAGAAACGTTATTATTAGCAGTATTTTTAGTTTTAGATATATTATTATTTTATATTTTTTTTGAAAGTATATTACCACCATTATTTTTATTAATAGGATTATTTGGTTCAAGTAATAAAGTAAGAGCTAGTTTTTATTTATTTTTATATACATTATTAGGATCATTATTTATGTTATTATCTATAATAGCAATAACATCTTTAATGGGAACATCTGATTTTGATGCATTATCAAAAGCAAACTTTAATTATATAACTCAATTATTTATATTTTATGGAATATTTATAGCATTTGCTGTAAAAACACCAGTAATTTTTTTAAATACTTGATTATTAAAAGCTCACGTTGAATCACCATTATCTGGTAGTATTATTTTAGCTGGAATAGTGTTAAAATTAAGTTTATATGGAATATTTAGATTAATTTTACCTTTATTACCCAAAGCTTCTTTAAATTATACTTATATTATATATGTAATAGGTGTAATAACAATAATATATGCTAGTTTTAGTACATTAAGAACAATAGATATTAAAGAGCTTATAGCTTATTCTTCTGTATCTCATGCAGCTGTTTATTTAATAGGTGCATTTAGTAATACAATACAAGGTATTGAAGGTTCAATAGCTTTAGGTTTAGCTCACGGTTTTGTATCATCAGGATTATTTATTTGTGCTGGTGGTATCTTATACGATAGATCATCTACTAGATTAATAACTTATTATAGAGGAATGGCTCAAATTATGCCTATTTTTTCTGTGTTATTCTTTATATTAGCATTAGGTAATAGTGGTACTCCTTTAACTTTAAATTTCTTAGGTGAATTTATGTCATTATATGGAGTATTTGAAAGAATGCCTATTTTAGGTGTTTTAGCTAGTTCTTCTATAGTATTTTCGGCAGCTTATACTATATTTATGTATAATAGAATAGTTTTTGGTGGTTCTTATTCTATGTATTTTATTAAAAATATAGGTGATGTAACTAAAAGAGAATTTATAATGTTATTAATATTTGTTATATTTACTGTATTATTTGGTGTATATCCTGCTCCAATTTTAGATGGATTACATTATTCAGTTTCTTCTTTAATATATAATATTAATTAAAAATATTAAATTTATATCTTATTAGATATTTTTTTTATTTATTCTTATTAGCTCAATTGGTAGAGCAAAATACTTCTAATATTTTGATCTAAGTTCGAGTCTTAGATAAGAATATACTGAGACCTTTATAGCTCAAAGGTGGTATAAATTGTAGCCTTTATAGCTCAATGGTAGAGCGGAGTACTGTTAATATTCTGATAGATGTTCGATTCATCTTAAGGGCTAATGCTTATTTATAATTTATTAACTGAGCTGTACTTCTTAATGAACCTAAAAATGCATATTTAGAATTAGCTGATCAACCTGCTAATAATATACCATATGTTGATAAAGAACTTACAGCTAACATATATAATATACCTAAAT
>Ga0181467_100789_pt1 | contig 15341 bp, 13 predicted proteins | sample InSIn5gowninarea_2_FD_119079 | JGI IMG/M metagenome (GOLD analysis project Ga0181467, IMG submission 119079) | Clean room microbial communities from NASA Spacecraft Assembly Facility at Jet Propulsion Laboratory, Pasadena, California, USA -... ... | reverse complement strand
ATGCTCCAATATAAGGTTGGAGCTGCAAATCCCAAGGCTGGGCCATCTCACCCCCATCTCAAACACGCGCTCAAATATGCAGAGTAAGGTACCATACCCCGCCTAGACCAACCTTTCTCCAAAGTTTGCCAATCTAGTTTGTGGCAGAGTCTTATGCCGATCGATCCCTTTCGCTTCGAGAAGGCTTCAAAGCTCTGCTAATGCCAATGCCATCATCACTGCTTAGGTGGTCTCGATAATTGTTGGTTGACGGACTTCCGTCGCCGGGCCTTATCCTTATCTTCAGACTTTCCAGCGGCAATTGGGGGTCCCAAGCACATTGAGGGGCTTTGTGTATAAGAGATTACAATGGGGGTCCCACAACCAGCAGGTCCTGTGACCTGAATGCAGTTTTTTTTAGCACATTCTATTACGTCTAGACAACCTCTTTGGTCCTCGTCACGAGGGACGTGGGGGGCAAAGTTTTGCCAAGTCGTGGCCTTCCCGGAATCGTCGAAGTGACAGCCGCTGCGTTCGGAATAACCATAAAAAGCTGGCGCCAATACCCCCCACTTCGCCATCCGTCTGATCGTCTAGCTGTGGATCTTTCTGATAGCAACGTCGTTTTGATCATTTCGCGATTGGCACGGAAAGCACGAATCAGATGTGGTTTAAGTCGTCGTGTTCGCGGTAGGTAGGTAGGTAGGTACGTAGTTGTCCACGGTCTGCGTTGTCCTGCAAGAGGGAAACGTGTGGGCCCTTTGGACGGCCAATTCAATTAATTGATCGGATCAATCACCTCTCAACCCTCCCCAGCTTTCAAAGGAAGTTTAAACGAACAGCATTTGCGGGATGAAGTCTTGTCCGTAGGTACGAAAGCTACGAAAGGCGTGGCCACATGCAATACTTAGTCAGGGGACCAATAGTCAAGGCAGCATAGCTGAGAAGCCGCGTCTGCCGGATGAGCCATGTTTTGTGTCAACTGTAATACATGCACAGCCGTGACTTTGTACTATCTTGTACCAACAACGAGCGGGACATCACATCCAATCCTGCTTTGTGCCGTCTTTGCTTAGTGCGTGTTCCGCACCTGCCCACCTCCATGATCTGCGATTACCAAGGCCCAAGGCTGTGGAGTTGCCAATATGTATAAAGTGGTCCGAGGCCTTCCATCGGCTCATCTCTTCTTATAGCCGCCATTCTTCTTACACATTCATTATTCACCTATTCCCCATTCTTTGTTAGGTAGTTGTTTTGACTGCACAGAGTCTGACAACACACATCATGTCTTCTCAGCCTTATAACGACTCCCCACCACTGAAAGCTGGTGCTACGCAATACTTTGAGAGTGTCTCCTCTGGCTCGTCTAATCCTCAGCAGCCAGGAGGACTCGAGATGGCAGATATTGCCAATAAGAACAGTGCCGGTGCGCCCGTAGGCATTGTCTGCACAGAAGAGCACTTGGGAAAAACTATATTTCTGGAAAACCAAGATGTGCCATATGCTGAGCATGGTCCTCTTGTCGATGCAGCAAGACCGGGAGAGGAGACGGTCGACTCACGCCCTGACCTCGCGTGGTCTAAGATCCGTCATGTGATGAGGGAAGCATTTTCAGAGGTAAGCAAAACATTGTCAGATCATGTGTCTATCAATTTCGCTAATTCATGAAAATCAGTTTTTTGGAACCTTCATTATCATCATGTTCGGTGACGGTGTCGTTGCTCAAGTTGTTTTGTCTAAGGATGCCAACGGTTCTTGTAAGTTCAACATCGTCCCAAACTCGCCGCCGTCTCCAATTTCCTGACACAATCACAGATCAATCTATTACATGGGGCTGGGGTATTGGTGTCATGCTCGGTGTCTACTCTAGTGGTATCTCTGGTGCCCACCTCAAGTAAGTCCGAAAGTCTTTCGTCACTATATGCCAAATTTTAACATGTTTCAATAGCCCCGCCGTCACATTCGCCAACTGCCTCTACCGCAAATTCCCATGGCGCAAGTTTCCCATCTACCTTATTTCACAAGTTCTAGGCGCCGCTGTCGCTTCACTCATTGTTTTCGCCAACTACAGAAGTGCCATTCAAGCATTCGAGGGTGGAAACCAATTAACAGTTCCTGGTTATTCTAAGAATGCCACTGGTGGTATCTTCTGCACATACCCAGCATCCTTCATGACAAAGACTGGAATGTTCTTCTCCGAATTCATCGCCTCTACTCTGTTGATGTTTTTAATTTATGCACTCAAGGATGATGGCAACATTGGTGCTGGTAACCTTACGCCTCTTGGACTGTTCTTCATCATCTTTGGTATTGGTTGTGCTTGGGGTTGGGAAACCGGATATGCTATTAACCTCGCCCGTGATTTCGGACCTAGAGTGAGTTTCAAGCTTAATCGCAATAATCACCTACATTTCTTTGCTAACCACCACTTCACAGCTTATGAGCTACGGTTTGGGATACGGACATGAAGTCTGGTCTGCTGGTGGTTACTACTTCTGGATTCCTGTAAGTCAAAACCAATTTCTGAAAATTCTTGCAAAATTTGAAGATTTTCAAACTAACGAATTCGAATTAGATGGTGGCGCCATTTTGCGGCTGCGCATTCGGTGGTTTCCTATATGACGTCTTCTTGTTCACTGGTGAATCTCCCATCAACACACCATGGCTCGGTCTGAAGCGAGTTTTCATGCCCAAGCGAACAGACTGGTCTACTCATGCTGCTGAGCAAGCGGCTGCTGAACAAGCCCAACGTGCCTGAGGCTCTACTTATATACGATTGCATATGATAAAAGGGGAGGTCTTAAGGTATATGACCAGTCGGACACAGGAATTGTGGACGAGGGAAAGCGAGAGACTTGCTGTAGATAGTAAATCAATAAATCAAGCCATCTGGAGCCATCACATTCAGATTCAGCTCGCTCGTCCTTTCAGCTTCCTACTTTGATTGTGACGCATCGGCTGGGTGTCATGGCCCACTTGCGGCCGACATCACATCGCCATCTGTGGCAATTTCAAGCGCGAGCCGACGTCTTATCGATCATTACGCAAGCTGCCAAGGCTCTATGGAGCTTGGCTTATGCCTTGATCAGCACCACCTCAAGCCTCATCTTTACACATGTCGCCCTACTTCAGTCTTCGCACATGGCTTCAAGCAATAATTACTTCCACCATCACTAAGACTGGTAGTCGTTGTGAACGAATTGCGTCGGTCCTGGAGTGTGTGCGTTATGATACCTCGTCAACCTAGTCCTTGTAAACATTCTTCTGGTGCTACCATTATCGTGTTCAACATCATGATTTCTTCCTGCTCTCTGCTATTTTTCTCTCTTCGCTCCATTATCTACAACCAAAAAGCTCGACACAGTCATCTTGTGCCGTCCGGGTTGGCGATTGTTATCGGGATGTCGAAACATGTTTGACCTTATTCCAAGGTGGATTTCGCAGGTCCATCTTAGAGATAACAAAGCTTCGGCCGACGCCCAGGCTCAACGAAGTGATGATGGAGTCAGTCTGTGCCAATTATGTACTGCTTCAATAGAGTATAGAAGAAGGTCTTGCAAACCGCTGTGAAATCTGTCTCTTCTGCATCATCCTCTTTTCAGACTTCGCAATGAAAGGCCCTTCTATTCCGACTTGCGTCTTCGCAGCTGTGCTCCTGGCTAGTGACACCACTGCTCAAACAAACAGTTCATCTGTACAATGGACAAATCCGTTCCTTGTCGAGCCCTGCAACGGTGTCAACGTCAAGGACATCACTGTCGCCGAGCTCCAAAGGGTATGTAAGAACAAGCATGACCTTCTCCGAGACGTCGTCTTATCACTGCCCAACCACAGCACTTCGCCAATGGCAGCCTCACCTCCGTTCAACTTACCCAATGCTACGTCGACCGCATCGCCAAAACCAACCCATACCTGCACCATGTCATTGAAATCAACCCCGATTGGAAAACGATTGCGCAAGGTCTCGATGCTGAACGTGCTAACGGAGCCGTACGCGGGCCGTTGCATGGTATACCTGTACTCACCAAGGACAACATCGCTACGGCTGATAAGGTGGCAACTACTGGTGAGCTTGGAGGAGTGATATCTTGACTAGAAAATAGTTTATTGACGAGTACTTTAGATGGCAATTTGGCGTTGCTGGGCAGCAAGGTTGCTGGTGATGCTTTCGTTGTGACCAAGATGAGGGCGGCGGGTATAGTCCTACTGGGTCATGCCAACGAATCTGAAGATGCTGATCATCGTGCGGTAATTTCGTTCTCTGAAGGCTGGTCAGGTAGGCATAGCACTGCAAAGATAACCCGCTGAGACAGAGTCCGGACCCTTGCTAATGACCACACGCTCCACTCTCAGACAGAGGAGGCCAGTGCAGAAACGTGTGGAACGGCACGCAACAAACAGCTGGAAGTTCCACTGGTCCTGCTCAGGCAGTAGCGGGCTATAACATCCTGTTAAGCCTTGGCACTGAAACACATGGTGAGCATTGCACTACGCAGTGACATGTTTTGCCCGAGTCTTGACTGCTAACAACTTATAGGATCCGTACTCCACCCCGCCGGGCACGCCGGCGTCGTCGGTCTCAAGCCCACAGTCGGCCTAACAAGTCGATCAGGCGTGATCCCTGGCTCACACAACCGCGACTCCGTAGGCACCTTCGCACGCAACGTCCACGACGCAGCGCTCCTCCTCGACGCAATCTACGGCCCCGACGACACCGATCCCTGGTCGCTAGCTCAAGTCGGCAAAACCCCCGACGGCGGCTACGCACAATCCGCCACAAACTCTCCTGCCCTCAAAGGCGCCGTCTTCGGTATCCCGTACCACATCTGGTGGTCCACAATTGCCGGGCTGCGCGCTCCAGGCAACGAAGCCAAGTTTCTCGCTCGTCTGGACCAGCTTAAGCAGGCTGGCGCCACAATCGTCAATATGACTGCACCACTGCCCTATGCGGACGACATCCAGAACGCGTATGGTTGGGGCGACGCTGTGAACACGTCGTACTGGCTGGCAAGTCAACGCTATCTCAATGTCGACTTGTACAATGGCTACACGGAGTGGCTCCAAGGCATCTCATGGCCCAATGGAACGGCAGGAGGTCTTCCGCTGGAGAACCTCGGCGATCTTGTCGTGTGGAACAATCAGAATAACAAGACTACCGGAGCTCTTGGTGGCGCGTATCCGTGGAAGAGTGGTCAAGATGCCCTTGTTGCTGCTGTGGCGACGCAGGGGGTTCGAGATGCCCGATACTGGCGAGGCTGGTGTGAGTTGTCCAACTTTCCCCCAATCCCTGAAACAAACACCTTACTTGCTTACAAGAATGCCGGCCGGCAACTGTTGTGAATGCAAACACTAACATTTTTATTTTTTGCAAACTTAAAGACTGGCGTCTCGCAAGAAGCCAAGCCTGCATCAACGGCGCATACTCCTACAAATCCCCATCCACCAATGGCACCAACATCTCACACATCGATGCAGTTCTGATCCCCAATGTCGGCGGCGGCGGCGCTTCGTCCAGCATCGCCAGCGTGCCTGACGCCGCTCAATATCCTGCTATGACCATCCCCATCGGTACGTGCATTCGCGTTTTATTCGTCATCTGTCTCGAAAGGCTCACCATTCTGAAAATCTAGACGTCGACGGTTTCAACGTACCCATGGGCATGGGTATCTGGGGCACGGCCTACAGCGAGAGTAACATGGTCAAGTGGGCCTCGGCGATGGAGTCGTTGTTCGCGTTCAATGCGCACTACGAACCGCAGTTTGTCAACTTCAATACGAGCAAGATTCCGTTTGATGCGCGTTGGGTAAGTCTCATCACTTGTGTGAAGAAGCCGCGAGATGGAAACAGGATCAGCTGACTGATACGTTTCTATGATAGCCGGGATACTCCTGTACAACTGACTCGCTTGATCATCTGGGATGTTCTGCTTCTGCTTGATTGTGCTTTCGCAAGTGTGGGAATTCCTGAGCGAGCGAGGTGAAGGAGGTTGAGGATGCGCATTGGGTATAGAGAAGGATCACGTATGCAGCTATAGGGCGAGACTGATAGAACATATCGAGTAGACAGCGACATGTACAAGTAGCTTATACATATGAAGTTACCTCAGGATTGTGCCTCTTCTCCATCTTAAGCGCCAAGACAGTGATACTGTTGAGCGAGAAGTGACGAGGAGAAAGTAAGGTGTGAGGGGTATCCATGGTCAAAGGTGTCAGCTCATGCCATGTGTTGGTGGAGAAATTTCAGGTGGTGTGGGCTCAAGATGACTGGCGATGGAGTGACAGCGAAGTTTGTTAGGAAGAGTTGTGGAGAGTGCCGTAAGATTATCCAACATGAGGTATTGACGGTTCAAGATTTTCGAAGAATGGTATAGGGATGAGGAGGTGATGCGTATAACGGGAAGAGGAGAAAGGAGGGTGTGAGGCATGTCCATAGTCGAAATTGTCGGCTCTCATACCATGTGTTGGTGAGGAATCTCAGGTAGTATGGTCCTCAGACAATGGTGTTGCTTAAGAAGTAAACAGAAGAAAGTAAGGTGTGTGGAATGTCTCTAGTCGAAATTATCAGCTCATGTCATGTCTTCGCGAAGCAAAATTTCTTCTGGAACGAGTAACATGCTGAACTTGATGTTTGCCCTGTCCGAGGCCGCTGCCAACCAGAGCAACGTCAGCAAAACAAAGCCGAAAGGAAGGTACGACGTGATACCTAGAAAGTAGTAACAATGTTTCTTCTCATACTCGTTTTGCTCAGCAACGCTATCTTTCGTGATAACATAGATTCCACATTTACAGCTACTTCTGTGACTTGATTCCTTCTCTCCTACTTCGGCGATACACAGAGCAAAAAAGCCAAGACGTGGCTATTCGCGATAAGAGAGATAGATAAAGCTGCCAAGTACGAGGCGTCTATGTGCTTGCAAGTCTCAAGAGGCCTGATAAGATATTTTGCAAGGCAAAGACTTCGCTTTTCTCTTTCAAGTGTGAAAATAAGCGAATGGTTGAGAACTCACGACTGCTATATCTATACAAAGGTACAGGAAAACGGCACAGACTTCACCTAGGCCAAGCGCACAATCGACAAATTAATTTCGCTACTGGGCGCATCACGCGCCTAATCTCCCAATCAATCACCAGAATCTCTTCACCAGCCACTAGTGTTTCAGCACACAGAGATAAAGGAATGATTTTCCTTATCGTACGCTAGCCCGAGGTTCCACCAGCAGTTCGCAGATTGAGGAAATGGGCCCAGTCTAGCCAATTTATGCTCAAGGTCTATTCCCCGGTCACGGCACGAAAGATATAGATAACCTGAATCGTCCCTACCACTACGCGAGACTCGTATTTCATCAATTCGTGCCTACCTCCATCTTGCTGAAGAAGTCTTCCTTCTTTTGCGCTCAGACGTTCCCTGGCTATGGAGTCCTACGAATTGCGCGATCGCAGGCCTTCTGCCATACAAGTTACTCATGCTGCTGGATCTTCCTACGAACTCAATGAGGCGCTAGACTACAAGGGCAATGCCACCGCGACTGTTTCTGATCTCAAGTTTCCTCATGGTCCCGGTGCAGAGGTATCTGGTCCTTTTGATCCACCACCTGAGCCAGGCCAAATTAAGGAGGTCAATGAGCTCAAGAGAGGCTTACATGGTCGTCATATGCAGATGATTGCTATTGGTAAGTTGCGCGAATCTTTAGGGTGATGGCAAAAGTTGTGATATCAAATGTTCTGCTTAGCGCCGAACTTATGTTGTGACTTTATATCTCTCGCTTAGTGTCGATCATTCCTGAAGCTAACATCGTACCAGGCGGTGCGATTGGTGCCGGTCTTTTTGTTGGTGCCGGTGGTGCATTGAACTCTGGTGGTCCAGGTTCTCTCGTCATTTGCTTCATCATCATTGGGTAAATCCATGATTCCTAAACCCTATCTTACTGTACGGTCAACTAACCTAATGCTAGTATCATGATTCTTATGATGATGCAGGCTCTGGGAGAACTTGCCGTCATGTATCCCGTCAACGGTGCTTTCTACACTTACATCGTCCGCTTCGTCGATCCTTCATGGGGATTCGCCCTCGGGTGGGAGTACACCGTTCAGTGGCTTACTATCCTGCCTTTCGAGCTTACTGCCGCTGGTTTGACAATCAAGTTTTGGAACGATTCTGTCAACGTCGGTGTATGGATCGCCATGTTCCTCGTCGTCCTGACATTGATTCAATTTTTCGGTGTTCGCGGGTATGTTATTCGTCCTGAGTAGAACCATTGCCTCTCAGCTCGGTAGACTAACGGTCACTTTCAGTTATGGTGAAGTCGAATTCATTCTTTCCATGTGCAAAATCCTGGCTTGTATTGGCTTGTGAGTATTTCTAGCATCAAATCTTTGGAACATTTCAACTAATCCTTGTGTTAGCATCATCTTCGGTAACACAACTAAGTCAAAAAAGAAAGAATATGGAGACTGACCACAAATGCAATAGGTATTGTTGACAATTGTGGTGGTATCAAGAGTGACCCCAGAGGCTACATTGGCGCAAAATACTGGCACGCTCCTTACGAGCCCTTCAAGAACGGCTTTAAGGGTTTCTGCTCCGTCTTCGTCACTGCATCTTTCGCTTTCGGTGGTACTGAACTTACAGGTCTTGCCGCAGCAGAAGCAGCCAATCCGAGAACGCAGATTCCTAAGGCTACAAGGCAGGTCTTCTGGCGTATCACTTTCTTCTATGTCGTCAACTTGTTCATTCTCGGACTTATTGTCCCAGGCAACGACCCACGCCTTTTAGGTGCCTCCAACTCGAACACCAAGGACTCACCTTTCGTTATTGCCATCACAAATGCGGGAGTCAAGGGTTTGCCCAGTGTCTTCAACGCAGTCATTACGATTAGTGTCATCAGTGTAGCCAATTCCTGCACTTTTGCTTCGACCCGTACTCTCCAGGCTCTTGCTTTGAACGGCATGGCACCAAGGTTCCTGGCTTACGTCGACAAGAAGGGTCGTCCCATCCCCTCAATCGTCTTGCAGTTGATCTTCGGTCTGCTCGCTTTCGTCAACGAGGTGAGTTTTGAAGATTCCTCTGCCAGGAAGTTGATATTTCACAGGAGCCTCCTAAAACACACAACACACAACTAACACATCAATCAGTCCTCATCTGGTAACGCAATCTTCACCTGGCTCCTCGCCCTCTCGGGCCTGGCGAACTTCCTAGTGTACGGCTCCATCTGCCTCGCGCACATCCGCTTTCGCTCTGCATGGCGCCTTCGTGGCCACCAGATTACCGAGCTTCCTTACCGTGCAACCTTTGGCATCTGGGGTTCATATCTCGGTCTCGCGCTCTGCGTCATCTGTATGATTGCACAATTCTACACAGCCATGTGGCCGATTGGTGGCAGTCCCGACGCTGCAGCATTCTTCGAATCTTACCTGGCTGCCCCATTAGCGATTTTCCTGTACTTGGTGTGGAAGATTTACAGCTACTTTAAGATTCCGGCCAACAACCCGCTTTGGGTCCCGCTCGACAAGATTGATGTGTACACGGGGATGAGGGCGGATCAGAGGAATGGGAGTGTGGTTGCGTTGCAGAAGGAGGAGGATGAGGCGTTGAAGAATCGCGGGGTTGGTCAGAAGATTATGGATTGGTTGTTTTGAGAGGGAGGCATTGGATATGGGTAGGGGAAGTGTGCGTGTTGGATATTTGAGGTTTGAGGTTTGGTGGGTTGAGATGTGTTGTTTGAGTAGATACATTATTTTGTGAATACTGCATTGAGTAGCGAGGAGCATGAGTACATGGATCATTCTTGAGAATACAGCGTGTGGGAAGCATGAGTTGATAGAATTGTAGAGTAAAGGTATGTCGTATATCAGGCAGCTAGTGAACTTTTCAGCTGCTTCGAACAGTAACGAATTGCTCCTGATAAGCCTGAATTGACGTATGACAATCGCCCACCAAATAGCGCTATATTATCATCACAACACCGTCGGTGGAGAGCTCACTAAAGACCTCATTCCAGTATGATCTCGAGACACTCCAACCCGCTATATCTAGTAGCCGGTGTTCGATAGCGTCAGTAAAGAGACTGTCTAGCGTTTATCGAACATCTCAATAGTCAAGAACTGTGTGCTCTGCATCGCTGTAACAACCATCTCAAAAGCTTCATAGTCATTATGCCGCCGCCGAATCATCCTACTCCATCTTGATCTCGTTGTCCTTCTCCTCGAAGCAATATCTCAATATCCGCATATACCGCGACATCGATGTCGTCTCATGCCATCAGACATCCTCTGGGCTCCATCTTTCCCGTGTGAGCTGATCCCGTCTATTCTCTTTTCAACATTCAACCCACGCTGGCATATTTGTAGAACTCTCTGCCTTCGTGCTCCCACACCCACACAATCCATCCATTCATTCATGCATTCTCTCTCCACCTATCCTGTGTTATGCTCCACCCCGGACGCTCCTCCTCCATAAGATGAGATCTGCGCATCGATACATGCTTTCACTCGCGCTCAATCTTCACCATTCTCCTTCTTCCATTTAGCGAGGTAGTTGTGGCCGCTTATCGGTTGCATTTTGCGTGAGCCGTAGGAGCCGCGCATTGGTTGGACTTTGTTGGTTACGAAGGGTGTCAACTAATCCGTTGTCAGTATCGTCCTTGTACAAGGTATTTCCGTTTTAATAGTCCTTTGCACATTGCAATTTTCCGCATGGCAATACACTACGCTTCGCAGAACAACCGAGACTCCGTTCGATGAGAAGCGCGCCAGATGCCTCAAACGGAGACGAGAGACGGATAGACATACCCTGAAGTCTTTGAGCCCTTGTGGTACGACGTACGTCCGCACGCGATCATAATTGACGACGTAACCGCCGTGTTTCGTGTGATCTCCCATACGGCCTGATCTCGTTCCTTTGTAGTAATCTTTCGGACCTTGTTTTGTTGTGAGCTGGAACTGCCGGATGCGGCGCTGGAGAATTTGCGTTGGTTTGAACATCTTGTGGTGCTGTGGTTTGTTGTCTATAGGGTGGAAAATCAAAAGCAAGTAGAGGACGAAGATGTTGCAAACGGGTCATTCTTTGCTTGGCAACAGGGTCTTTGTTTCATAAAAGTTTCAAAAAAAAGCCATTAATATTTGGCGAAGATATACTAACCGCCACAGTTCCATACACCCTTCATAATTGGAGCACACAGTCTTCGACATGCCTCCACGAGTCTCACGCAGTTCCTTTCCCTCCTCCGCTCCGAAATCCGCTCCCAAAACAGCCCGCAAAGCCATCCGCAAGCGCGAAAAACGCAGTCTCAATGCCTTCGCCATAGCACAGGAAACAGATCCGGAGCGGCTCAAAATCCGACAACATCGGCTCGGTGAAGTAGAGAATGACGAGCCACAACGGAAACGTCAACGCATGGCGGACGACGATGAGGACGACGATGAAGACGACGCATCTGAGCCAAAGAGAAAACAACAAAAGGGCGTGAATAAAGGTGGCTTTGATGAACTGGACATGAGTGCGGGGAGTGATAGTGAGGGCAATGAGCGGAGGATGGGTGTTGTGGATGATGATGATGACGAGGAAATTGATAGTGATGAGGCGTTTGGTGAGAGTGATGAGGAGAGGTTTGAAGAATGGACGTTTCGAGCTAGTCCGAAGGGGAAGAAGGCAAGTGCTGGCAAGAAGAAACCGGCACGCAGGGATATAAATCTGGATGAGGAGGAGAATTAGAATCGGCAAAAGCAAGAAGAGCGATGAATCGATGAACGAGTTGGCAAAGAGTGACAAGCCGACTTGGGGCATTGTCGCCCACGCTGGATGGTCATCCCCGAACTCAAAGGATCTGCCAAGTCTTGAATTCGAGCCCGTTCTTCGCGAACTCCCCAACCTTATCGAGGCCAAAGCAGTTTCTCTTGCGCCTCCAGATCCAGCATTCAACTTCATCTCTCAATTTAACGGTCAAGTCGTCGCACCACCTGATCCACACGCAGTAGCAGCACTTCAACATAATCCGTCGACGAGCTTGCGCGAGTATCTCGCGAACCTGGCGGACCTAGGGGTGCTTGTGGTGGATGAGGCACTGGTGAACGACTTTGTGGAAAAATATGAGCATGCGCGGTTTTCGACAGACGCCTTGAGTGAAGCTGAATTCAAGGAGATGATGGATGTTTTCTCAATTGTGCTGGCCGGTGTCGAAATTGGTGATGTCCAAAAGCCAGCGCACGGTGGTTTTGGCAGTGATGAGACGTCTGATACTGGCTCGGTCAGGAAAACGTCATTACTGAGGCCCGGCGTCGGAAACAGAGCGGCTTCAGCAGCGTCTATGGCGTCTCTTCGCTCAATGCAGTCTGTGATACATCATACCGTCACCTGAAGGGTTAACGTATTATCAGCCTATTGCTTCTCTTAAGTTTAGAGGACAATATTGGATCGGTACAACACGAAACAAAGCTCCAATATCACGTTCACCGAACAACGCTGCTTCACCACAAGATGACTGATGAGCCGTACACACTCGGCACGGTTTCAAAGGCAAGACGGCGTACAAGCTGCATACAGTCACAAAGGTCAGACTTTGACGAATTCGAGGAGTAACTCTTCCAACTAACAGCGCGTAGCTGTGTTCCCATGCTCGAGCGCCACTTATTTATTCTTCCCCACGCTTTCAGACCAGGGTTCGCAGCACGCCTGCAATCTGCGAAGCTAGTATGAAGGTTTACAGGTATTCGAATCTATCTGCGTCCGCTCTGGATGTTCATATCGAAACCTGTAAGTCACACACAGTTCGCGAGGACTGAGGAACAATAATCACTGGACGAGGCAAAGCTGAATGATTAGTACAATGTATACATCGTACGTCAAATCTACCACAGCTACGAATCCCTTAAATCATCGGCCGTCTCATCGGTTCAACCACAACCCCCTTCTTCAACAACACCCTCGGCTTTGTCGCCTGTTGGAAAGTCTCCTTCGTCGTCCACTCCGGCCCTATCGGCAGTCTCAAACTCCGCTCATACTGCGCCCGATTCTCAAACTCATGCGGCAGCACCGGCGCCAAATACTTCGCGCCCTTCTTATTCCTTCGTTCGCTAATAATCACATCTTTGAGCTTGCGATCCCGCCGTTTCTCGGCATCTACACCTGCCGCGCATTTGACGAGAGCGGGGTTGGACAGAGACCGTGAGGCGTGCGAGCGTTCGGTGCGGGTGAGGCCGGAGCCGGCCCAGGAGCCCCAGCCCGGGAGTGCGGTCGATGTGGTTTGGGTGTCTTCTTCTTTTGCGAGAGAGGACTTTTCGGCGGCGAAGGTGGTGTCATCGTCGGCTGTGCCGAAGGCGGCTTGCACTAGTTCGAGGTTTGTGGGGGAGGCGGAGCGGGAGAAGTTGTTGCCGCCTACTTCGTCCTCGTCGTCGCCTGCTTCGGAATTGTCGTCGTGATCGGAGTGATGCACGACTGTCCAGCCGTCGGTGTTGTTGGGCGCGGTGGCTTGTTGGAATGCGGGTGTGGTGGTTGGATGCAGGTGCAGCGTTACGTCTTCGTCGGGAGGAGTTGGTGGTGCTTGAAAGGAGACGTGAGGTTTCGCTTTTATGGATGGGCCTTGGAGTTGTCCTTTTGTCTTTGGCAGACGAGATTGTGATGGTTTCAAATCGGCTGAAGCTTGTGGGAACTCTTCCGCTGCTGCTGCATCAACGACAAAGCCGTCTTCATCTTCGCTGTCTGACTGTCCTTCTTCCAATTCGCCACGAACGACTGCAGCTTTTTGCGCTTCATTGTTCTGCGAGGGACCGAATATCCTCCGACCGATTGACGTCTCTGTTGGCTGTTTCTCTTCCTCGGAATCTTCGCCAGCTAGTTCACGTTTCATGCGCGCGACGTCTTCTTCGTTCTGCTGCTTTCTTGCTGCGTCTGCGCGTTTCATGAAAGCCAGTTGGCTGATACCTGATTTTGGAGCGTCATTCGCCACTTGATCGAGTTTATCCAGCTGTTTCCTTAACGTGAATCCGTCATCGTCCTCCTCTTCATCCTCATCGTCCTCACTTTCCTCCTCACTGTCGTTATCACTATCATCACTACCCACAATCCTTCTCCCCTCCTTCCTCATCATGACCTCTTCATTCTTTCGCGCTGCAACACTCATTGCATCTCTAGCATCACCATCCCAACCCGCTCTCCCCGTCTCCTTCATGCTTTTAGCCCACTTGCTCTCCTTATGTCTCGCACTCATCCTCGCTTCCGCCCTCTTGCGATCCGCAACCTCGTCTTCATCCTCTGACATTTCCACGCCAGCTGCGGTGAGTAGATCCCGCTCTTTCTGCGCCGTGCGTGCTGCTTCTTTTCGATGAATGCGGCGGTACGCTTTGCTCTTGATCTTCTTGACGCGTTTCGAACGCGCTTCCTCGCGGAACATCAGGTCGCGTGCTTTACGTAGTTCGGCCCGCCGAGCGAGCACTTCTTCGAGAGGTAATTTGTTGCTTTTCAGCTCTTCGAAACCGCGGAGAGTGTCTTCTTCGGCTTTGGTGCTGAGCCCGCCTAGACCGCTCGCTTGCAGGATGTTGGCGATGGTATTTTCGAGCTCGGAGCGCGGTTTGCTTGAAGAGTCGATGGGAAGGAGCTTGCTTGTGCCTTGGGCTTCTTGCGCTAGAGGGTCGATCAGTGGGAAGGTGAGATGTTCTGCGCGCCGATTGTGCTTGACTGTGTCGATCCAGCGGTTGAGCGTTTCTTTCGCTTTGTCGTAGGCGGCGGCGCGGTCGATGCGGTCTTGCTGTCGTTTGGGTAATGGTGCTTTGATCAGTCCATTGTTGGCGGTGGCTTTGTTGCTGCTGGTGCGCGTGGACTCTGTGTTGCGGGAAAGTGTTTTGAGGGAACGAGTGAGTGTGGGATCTACGCCGGACATGCCTTTGAGTGCTGCGAGCATGCGCGCGGCGGTGGTGGAAGAGTCTGCTGGGGTGGTGCTTTCATTCGTAGGGTCATCTTGTGGAAGTGAGGCGACGACGCTGTGTAGTCGCTTAATCTTCTCGGCGTTGTTATCGTCAGAATCATTGTCAAAGTCGGGGAAGTTGTCAGACATCTCGCCATCGTCCGACGATGGTGCCGAAGAGTCTTCGTCGTCCTCGCCGTCTTCTTCTTCGTCGTCCATGGCCATCTCATGATCTTGCAATTTTCCTTGTTTACGAGCAGGTTTGGTTTTCTGATCCTCCTCATAGTCCGCTTCGTCGGCACTTTCCATCTCTTCGTACTGATCTAGTGCAGCGGCAAGATCGATAGCATCTTCACCTAAATCGTCTTCTTCTTCCTCCTCTTCATCCGCCTCCTCTGCATTCTCCTCCTCATCCAGATTTATATCCCTGCGTGCCGGTTTCTTCTTGCCAGCACTTGCCTTCTTCCCC
>Ga0181467_100786_pt1 | contig 15384 bp, 20 predicted proteins | sample InSIn5gowninarea_2_FD_119079 | JGI IMG/M metagenome (GOLD analysis project Ga0181467, IMG submission 119079) | Clean room microbial communities from NASA Spacecraft Assembly Facility at Jet Propulsion Laboratory, Pasadena, California, USA -... ... | reverse complement strand
TTTCCAGCTTGGTGAATTTGATGTGGAATCACATGACCAACCTGTTGAAAAATTAATAATAGCAACAACTTAATTATGGAGGCAGAAATGAATACAGAAAAACATTATTGGAAGTGTATCTACACTTGGGTTAAATATTTTAATTATCTTGTTGTTCATCGTAATCAAGATGATAATGAAATTTGGCTGGCAAACAAGAAAAAGCAATCTGTCGCTATTTTTAAATTTGGTGCTAATTCTACTCAAGAAGTTAGATTTGCCAAAAGTAGAATTCAAGAAAACGAAGATAATATTGTTTCATTTTTAGAGTATGAGCCCCATAATTATGAATTATTTATCTTCACTGATAAAACTTTTACCGATGAAAATTTGAATGAAATACAGCCATTTAAATTTAAAGTAAAAATCATTAGAGAAGCTAATCACGTAGAAAGAATTATGCCGAATTTCATAATGAAAAAAGTCTATAATCGAGATACAAAGCTTACTAAATCTCAATTTAAACATCGTGCATTAAATAATAACCCTATTGAAAAACACATGCTTAAATTCGCTCCCGTAACATACAGCTTAATTGTGGTAAATGTTATTATTTGGCTTGCAATGGTATTGTTTTTAAATCGCTTCTCAGATATAAAATTGTTAGATGTAGGCGGGCTTGTTCATTTTAATGTTGTACATGGTGAATGGTATAGACTTGTTTCCTCCATATTTTTACATTATGATTTTGAACATATTTTAATGAATATGCTAAGTTTATTCATATTTGGTAAAATTGTGGAATCAATTGTGGGTCACTGGCGAATGCTTGTCATATATATTTTTGCTGGTATATTTGGTAACTTTGCGTCATTATCATTTAATATCGATACAGTTTCAGCAGGAGCTAGTGGAGCAATCTTCGGTTTGATTGGCGCAATTTTTGCTTTTATGTATGTAGGTAAGCAATTTAACAGAAAAGTTATTGGTCAATTATTAATCGTATTGGTTATTATAATAGCTTTATCTTTATTTATGACAAATATTAATATTGTTGCACATATCGGTGGCCTTGTAGGTGGATTATTAATAACTTTAATTGGTTACTACTTTAACAATGACAAAAATCGCTTCTGGTATCTATTTATACTTATACTTGTATTATTTATTGTGGCTCAAATACGTATTTTTACAATAGATGAAGATAACATATATAATACAATTATTGCGAAAGAGATGAAGCAAGGTCAATATGATGAAGCAAAAGATATGGTGGAACATACTATAAATAAAGATTATGCAGATGATGAAACATATTATTTACATGGTCTTATCAATGCAACATTGAATTCTAAAGCTGAAGGTATTGCAAGTTGGAAAAGAGGTTTAAGATATTATCCAGATTCAGGTCTTTTAAATTATCAACTAGCAATTGCTAGTAGATCACTTGGAGAGGATGATAAAGCACAAGACATATTAAAAAAGCTTTAGAATCAGATCCTAGTAATAAGGATTATATTAATTTAAATAAAGAATTGAGCGATAATAGTGATTCAAAAGATAAATAATTTTTATGACGTGCTTCAGCTTTTAAAAAAAATTCGGATTTATTATATATTTTAAAGATAAAAACGATATGTATGAAATGATGGAACAAGAAATTAAATCATTATATGACTATAAATTAATATCAAACGATGAATATTTGAAATGTAAATTAATTATAAATCAGAGAAGGATGAATAAATAAATGAAAAAAATCATATTAGCAGCAGATATTGGTGGAACAACATGTAAATTAGGCGTTTTTGACAAAAATCTTGATCGGTTAGAGAAATGGTCAATTGATACTGATACGTCTGATTCAACTGGTTATGTACTATTAAAAAATGTTTATGATGCTTTTGCATATTATATTGATAACTCTGAATTCACTTTTTCTGATGTTATTGGAGTAGGTATTGGTGTTCCTGGTCCAGTTAATTTTGAAACTGGGATAGTAAATGGTGCGGTTAATTTATATTGGACTGAAAGCGTAAATGTAAGAGAAATATTTGAACAATTTGTAGATTGTCCTGTTTATGTTGATAATGATGCGAATGTTGCCGCATTAGGTGAAAAACACAAAGGAGCTGGAAATGGTTCTGATGATGTCGTTGCGATTACATTAGGCACTGGATTAGGCGGTGGTATTATTTCTAATGGAGAGATTGTTCATGGTCATAACGGCTCCGGAGCAGAAATTGGACATATCAGAGTAGACCACGACCAACGTTTCCACTGTAACTGTGGTAAGTCAGGTTGTATTGAAACCGTCGCTTCTGCAACAGGTGTAGTTAACTTAGTGAATTTTTATTATCCTAAATTAACATTTAAGTCTTCAATTTTAGAGTTAATCAAAAACAATCAAGTTACTGCAAAAGCCGTGTTCGACGCTGCTAAAGAAGGGGATCAGTTCTGTATCTTCATCACTGAACGCATTGCAAATTATATTGCTTACTTATGTAGCATGATAAGCGTGACAAGTAATCCAAAATATATTGTTTTAGGTGGCGGTATGTCAACTGCTGGATTAATCTTGATTGAAAATATAAAAACAGAGTATCATAATTTAGCATTCAGTCCATCTCAAGAAGGCACTGAAATCGTTCAAGCACAGTTAGGTAATGATGCTGGTATTACTGGTGCAGCTGGATTAATTTACACTTATATTATAGAAAAGGATGGTGTTAAGTAATGGCTATTGTAGACGTAGTTGTTATACCAGTAGGGACTGAAGGCCCTAGTGTAAGTAAATATATTGCAGAAATACAGACAAAATTAAAAGAATATAAAGCGCAAGGCAAAATCGATTATCAATTAACACCAATGAATACTTTAATTGAAGGTGATTTAAAGGACTTATTTGAAGTTGTTCAAGCAATCCACGAATTGCCATTTGATAAAGGGTTAGATCGTGTATGTACTAATATTAGAATTGATGATCGTCGCGATAAATCTCGTAAAATGAATGATAAGTTAAAAGCCGTCCAAGACCATTTAGAAAATGGAGGCAAATAAAATGAGAATTTCAAGCTTAAGTTTAGGTTTAGTTGAGACGAATACTTATTTTATCGAAAATGATAACCAAATCATTTTAATAGATCCAGCAAGTGAGAGTGATTTAATTATTAAAAAATTAAATCAAATTAATAAACCTTTAAAGGCGATATTGTTAACGCATGCGCACTTTGATCACATCGGGGCATTAGATGATATTATTAATAAATATGATATACCTGTTTATATGCACAAATCAGAATTTGATTTCTTAACTAATGCGGAGAAAAATGGTTCAGAAAAATTTAAACAATACGGTATGCCAATTATTAAAAGTAATGCAATACCCATTGAACTTAAAGAAGGAAATGCGCAAATCGCTGATTTCGAATTTAATATTTTGCATACGCCAGGCCACTCACCAGGTAGTTTAACTTTTGTTTTCAGTGAGTTTGCAGTAGTTGGTGATACTTTATTTAAACAAGGTATAGGTCGAACTGATCTTTACAAAGGAGATTATGAAACTTTAGTAAATTCTATATTAGATAAGTTGTTCAAACTAGATGATGATTTGCCACTATTCCCAGGACATGGCCCACATACTACAGTGGAAGATGAACAATCAAATCCTTATTTACATGGGTAGTAGCGGCTGACTAACTATACTAAATAATTTGTTTCGATTTAAAAATAATAAAAGAAATTTAATCACCTTCTACGTGTTTACATGTAGGAGGTGATTTTTTTGAAACTATTATTTAACCATATATTGATAAAAGCGTTAGAACAAGATGCTACAGACATACATTTTATACCATCTGAAAATCAGACGACTGTAAAGTTCAGAATACAAGGTGATTTGGTCCTAATTGAAACAATACAAGACAATGTTTATAAAAAATTATTGACTTTTATGAAATATCAAGCAGGGTTGGACGTCTCAAAACACAATACGGCACAAAGTGGAAGATATGTTTATAAATTAAAAGAAATTTATTATTTGCGAGTTTCAACTTTACCTTTATCATTAGGTAATGAAAGTTGTGTGATTAGAATTATACCTCAATACTTTCAAACGAAAAATAGCGCCCATAGTATAAAGGAATTGTATTCATTAATGAGCAAAAAGCAAGGTTTAATATTGTTCAGTGGTCCAACTGGATCTGGAAAAAGTACATTAATGTATCATTTAGTCATGTTTGCAAAAGAAAAATTAAATCTCAATATTATAACGGTAGAAGATCCAGTAGAACAGTTAGTTAAAGGTATTACACAAGTTTCTATTAATGAAAAAGCAGGAATAAATTATGAAAACTCATTTAAGGCGATACTGAGATGTGACCCAGATATAATACTTATAGGTGAAATACGTGATTCTAATATTGCCAAATATGTTATACAAGCAAGCTTAAGTGGGCACTTGGTATTATCTACGATACATGCTAGTGATGGCAAAGGGGCATTATTAAGATTGCGAGAGATGGGGATAACAATACAAGAAATAAGACAATCTATATTGAGGGTTTTAAATCAGCGACTTATTACAACATTTGATAATGAAAGAAAGTTAATCTATGAACAGTTAACACACTTTGATATAGATTACTTTTTCAATAATAACCATACCTTACCAACTCATTTTCATAGTTTATCGTATCATCTAAAACAAATGTCAAAAGAAGGTGTGATTTGTGAAGAAACCGTTAATCGGTATATTTAAAATTTCTAGGTATAGAACAATTAATGAAAAAAATAAAATAGACCTTTTGCTAAGGCTAAAAGATCTAATAGACCATGGGTTTACACTTACTGAAGCATTCAGTTTTTTAATACTACATACCAATATTAAAACACCTCATTTAATCAATACAATTGAAGACACGTTAAAAAATGGCGGTAATTGTTATGAAATTTTAGAAATACTTAAATATCCAAAACCAGTTGTAATGTTAATCTATTTTTCTGAAATGTTTAGTGATTTATCTATTAGCTTAGCACACGCTCATGATTATTTATTAAGGAATTATAATGTAAAAAAAACACTGCTAAAAACAGTACAATATCCATTATTATTAGTAGTAATATTTATTATTATTTTAGTTGCCTTAAACCATACAATTATCCCCGAATTTCAAACACTTTATAGTAATTTGGCAGTGGAAATATCTACATTTCAAGCTTATCTATCTCTTTTTATAATTAATTTTCCTTCTCTCATATGCTACTTCATCATATTTATTATACTAATTACAATATCATTCACTTTTTATTATAAACATTTATCTATACAACAAAAACATACGTTCATTTTGTATTTTCCTATTGTTCGTAAATTTTTTAAACTTTATAAAACATATCGTATTGCTTCAGAATTTACATTATTTTATAAGAACGGCATTAATTTACAAAAAATAGTAGAAATTTACAAACAACAGCAAAACGATAAATATTTGAATTATCTTGCTGATAAAATTTTGTTTGGAACTCAATCTGGGTTAAAACTCAGTGAAATATTGAATCGAATTGCATGCTTCGAAAAAGATTTAACTCTTTTTTTAGAAGAAGGCGAAAAAAAAGGGAGAGTCGAAATTGAACTTAAGTTATATAGTGAGATAATAATCGCTCAAATAGAACGTCAACTACAAACGCTAATAAAACTAATTCAACCGTGTGTTTTTGCATTGCTAGCTTTTTTAATCATATCTTTGTATCTTGTTATTATGTTGCCGATGTTTGATTTAATGCAAACAATCAAATAATAAATGAAATGGAGTCATTTAATTTTAGATGAAAAAAAATTTTAATAAAGACGCTTTCACTCTTATAGAAATGTTACTAGTTTTATTGATCATAAGTTTATTACTTATTTTGATTATTCCTAATATCGCAAAACAATCTACGCATATACAAACGGCTGGTTGTGATGCACAACTTAAAATGGTTGATAGCCAAATAGAAGCATATTCATTAAAGTTTAATAAAAAACCATCTTCTATCGAAGAATTAGTATCAGAAGGATATATTAAAGAAAATCAAAAAAGATGTAAATCTGGGGATACAATTTCAATAACCAACGGTGAAGCCATTGCTAATTAGCAAAGCATACACCTATATAGAAATGGTTTTTGTATTAGGAATAGTAAGTTTATTGTTATTCATACAAATCAAATATATAAATTCCAATGATTTTTACAGGAATTCAAGTAATCATTCTATAAATAGTTTGATTATGCAATTTAACTATCTAAAATCTAAAGCAATTAAAGATAATAAGCCTATCACTTTAATATTTAATACATTCTCTTCTGAAATTATCGTAAGAGAGCCTATGTTTGAAAATCCTCCATTAAAATTACCTCAAGATACATTCATACATCCTCGTACAAATGTAAATTACTTAACATTTAATAAAAATGGAGACACGAATAAATTTGGTACATTATATATTACAAATAACAAAACGATTTATAAGGTGATTTTTCATATTGAAAAGGGGAGAATGAGATATGAAAAAATGTAATATTAAAGCGTCATTGTTTATAGATGCTATACTTTCATTCTCGATTATTACAACCATTTGTATATTATTTTTACCAATGTTATTACAATTAAATCAAGCTACAAAAGATAAAATAACACACATTGAAATGAAGAGAATACTACTCATATCTATGCAAAAATATCAAAAAAGTGAATTAGAGAAGGGCTTTTCAATTAATGGCTATAGTTTGAAGTTAAATAATAATAAAATTTGTTTAAGTAAAAAGGATACTCGAAATGAAATTTGCTATTTTAAAAAAGATTAATGCTTTTACTTATATCGAGGTTCTTTTTGCATTCTTAATTACCACTTTAATACTAATAATAATACCTCCTTTGATAAAATCCACCTTTACTTTCAATTTTCTAAATAGCAATGATATGGTTGTTGAAGTTGAATTTTTTGCTAGAGACTTAACACAGGATTTATTAGAGAAAAATACTAAAGTAAATGTCAATAAGTATAATTTAAGCCATCTTGAAATTAAAAATGAGCAAAACACTATATCTTATAAGTTAAATAATAATAAAATTATTAAATATATAAATGGAAAGGGGAATATCACAATACTTAATAATGTAAAAACAATAGAATATAATATTATAAAACGCAACTCTATACTTATTAAATTAAAATTAATTGATGGAAGACAAACATTTGAGAAGCAAATTTATATTTAACTTATCTGGCTATATATATCCTTTTGTGACAGCAATATTTATGCTATATTTATCATTAATATCAATCTCTACTTTCCAATTTAGCATCCAGCTAAAAACTTTGGATAATATTGAGTCGTATTATGACAAACAAATAAAATTATTTATAAAAAAGGAAGATATTTTTGAAAAATAATATTTTAAAGCCAATTATCCTTGTAGGATTTATGGGTACTGGTAAAACAACGTTAGGTAAATATCTTTCTAAACGAAATCATCTGTCGTATGTTGATTTAGATGATTATATCGTAGAGAAAGAAAATAAATCTATTCCTGAAATTTTTAAGCAACAAGGTGAGAGCGGTTTCCGCTTACTAGAACATAAATATTTAAAACAGTGTATGAATCGTTTTGATATTATTTCTACAGGTGGTGGAATCATTGAAGGTGATAAATCATTTTCTTTGTTAAAAGAATATACCTCTATTATTTGGTTAGATTGCGATTTGAAAATAATTTACAATAGAATTAAAAATGATAACAATAGACCGAATGCTAATAATAAATCGCTTTTTGAATTAAAAAACTTGTATTTATCTAGGGTTTCAAGATATAATGAAATCGCATTCATAAAAGTGAATAGTAGTAAATCTCTTTCAGATTTGCATAATGAAGTTATGGAAGAGTTAATATGCGACTGATCAGTATTAGAGAGAATGGTTCGTTATATATTTGATATAACATTATGCCATCGCCGAAGGTGCAAGTTTAACGAAACTCTCAGGCAAAAGGATAATACTGTGACGCATTCCTGGATTATCTTAAAACAGGGTAGCTTAGCCTACTCTGTTTTTTTTATAAAATTATTAGGAGGTTTCTTCATGTCAAACGAATTAAAACGTACGCCGCTTTACCAAAACTTTGTCGATAGCGGAGCTAAAATAGTAGAATTTGGTGGCTGGGCAATGCCAGTTCAATTTTCAAGTATCAAAGAAGAGCACAATGCTGTGAGAACTGAAATTGGCCTTTTTGATGTAAGTCATATGGGAGAAATTATTATAAAAGGCCCTGAAGCAGATCAATTAGTACAATATTTACTTTCAAATGATACTGAAAACTTAACTACTACTAAATCGCAATATACTGCCTTATGTAATGAAGAAGGCGGTATAATAGATGATTTAATTACGTATAAACTGGATGACAAATTATATTTATTAGTAGTCAATGCTGGTAATACGGATAAAGATTTTGAATGGATGAAAGAAAATGCAACAGATTTTGATGCAGAAGTTTTAAATGTATCCAAAGACTATGGTCAAATCGCGGTTCAAGGTCCAAAAGCTCGTGATTTAGTGAAAGAACACGTGAATGTAGACGTTGCAGATATGAAACCTTTTGATTTCAAACAAAATGTTGATTTCTTTGGTAAAAATGTAATTCTTTCTCAATCAGGTTATACTGGTGAAGACGGTTTTGAAATTTATTGTGAGGCTGATGACACACCTTATTTATGGGAAAAACTACTCGAATTCGATGTACAACCTTGTGGACTAGGTGCAAGAGATACATTAAGATTAGAAGCAGGATTACCTTTACATGGTCAAGACTTGACTGAGTCTATTACACCATATGAAGCTGGTATTGCATTTGCAGCGAAGCCATTAATTGATGCAGATTTTATCGGTAAAAGAGTGTTAAAAGACCAAAAAGAAAATGGTTCTAAAAGAAGAACAGTTGGCTTAGAAATGATAGACAAAGGCATTCCAAGAACTGGTTACACAGTCTATGATTTAGAAGGTAATGAAATCGGTGAAATTACTTCTGGAACACAATCACCATTAAGTGGTAAATCAATTGGCCTTGCTTTAATCAATCGCGATGCATTTGAAATGGGTAAAGAAGTGATTGTTCAAGTAAGGAAACGCCAATTAAAAGCTAAAATTGTTAAAAAAAATCAAATTACTAAATAATCCAAAGGGGTGTTACCATGAGTCATCGTTATATTCCATTAACGGAGCAAGATAAAAAGGAAATGTTAGATACTATTGGAGCTGGCTCTATAGAAGAATTATTCGGAGATGTTCCAAAAGATATATTATTGGGAAGAGAATTAGCTATTCCTGACGCTGAGTCAGAAACAACACTAACAAAACGTTTAAGTAGAATTGCAAACAAAAACATCACTAAAGAAACTCATTCGTCATTTTTAGGTGCAGGAGTTTATGATCATTATGCACCTGCTGTAGTAGATGCAATGATTTCACGCTCAGAATTTTATACTGCATATACGCCATACCAACCAGAAATTTCGCAAGGTGAATTACAAGCTATTTTTGAATTCCAAACGCTCATTTGTGAATTAACAGACATGGATATTGCTAACTCATCTATGTATGACGGTATTACAAGTTTTGCGGAAGCGTGTATTTTAGCATTTAACCAAACGCGTAAAAATAAAGTGGTAGTGTCTAAAGGATTACATTATCAAGCATTACAAGTCTTAAAAACTTATGTTAAAACTCGTGAAGAATTTGAGATTGTTGAAGTTGATTTAGATGGGACAATTACAGATTTAGAGAAACTTGAAGCAGCAGTTGATGATGACACAGCTGCTGTGGCTGTGCAGTATCCAAACTTCTATGGTTCTATTGAAGATTTAGAAAAAATCAATTCATTTATTGAAGATAAAAAAGCATTATTCATTGTATATGCAAACCCACTAGCATTAGGTTTACTAACGCCTCCAGGAAGTTTTGGTGCTGATATTGTTGTAGGAGATACGCAGCCGTTTGGTATCCCTGCTCAATTTGGTGGACCACACTGTGGATTCTTTGCAACGACTAAAAAACTAATGAGAAAAGTTCCTGGCCGCTTAGTAGGTCAAACTGAAGATGGAGATGGCAACCGTGGCTTTGTATTAACTTTACAAGCACGTGAACAGCATATTCGTCGTGACAAAGCGACATCTAATATATGTTCGAACCAAGCATTAAATGCATTAGCATCTTCGATTTGCATGTCAGCATTAGGTAAACAAGGTATCTATGACATAGCTGTGCGTAACTTTGAAAATGCTAACTATGCTAAAGATCAATTCGAACAAGCTGGTTTCGAAGTTGCTAAAGGTACATCGTTTAACGAGTTTGTAGTTAAATTTGATAAACCAGTTAAAAAAATCAACGATGCATTAGTTCAAGAAGGAATTATTGGAGGATTTGATTTAACTGAAGCTTCAAACGAATTCGATAATCATATGTTAATTGCTGTTACAGAGTTAAGATTGAAAGATGAAATAGATACATTTGTGAAGAAAGCAGGTGAATTAAATGGTAGTAAGTAAATCTAGTCCACTCATTTTCGAACGTTCAAAAAAAGGGCGTTATGCATATTCATTACCACAACAAGAAATAAATAACGGTGCTGTAGATAAATTATTAGATGATAAATTTGTTAGAAAAAATAAAGCAGAACTACCAGAAGTCGCAGAATTAGATTTGGTACGTCATTATACTGAACTATCAAATAAAAACTTTGGTGTTGACTCAGGATTTTATCCTTTAGGTTCATGTACAATGAAATACAATCCAAAAATCAATGAAAAGATTGCTAGAATTCCAGGATTTGCAGAATCACATCCTTTGCAGGAGGAGTCTCAAGTACAAGGTTCTTTAGAAATTGTTCATAGTTTACAAGAAGAATTGAAAGAAATAACAGGCATGGATGAAGTTACATTACAACCTGCTGCTGGTGCCCATGGTGAATGGACTGCACTAATGATTTTCAAAGCATATCATCAAAAAAACGGCGAAGGCCATCGTGATGAAGTCATTGTACCAGACTCAGCACATGGTACTAACCCAGCTTCAGCTGCATTTGCAGGTTTCAAAGCTGTAACAGTTAAATCTAATGATCGTGGTGAAGTTGATATTGATGACTTGAAACGTTTAGTAAATGAGAATACAGCTGCAATCATGTTGACAAACCCTAACACGTTAGGTATTTTCGAGAAAAACATTATGGATATAAGAAATATAGTCCATGAAGCTGGAGGTTTATTATATTATGATGGTGCTAACTTAAATGCCATTATGGATAAAGTAAGACCAGGTGACATGGGATTTGACGCAGTTCACTTAAACTTACACAAAACATTTACAGGTCCACACGGTGGAGGAGGACCAGGTTCAGGTCCAGTTGGGGTTAAAAAAGAGCTTGCTAGTTTCTTGCCAAAACCTATGGTTGTAAAAGAAAATGATGAATTTAAATATGATAACGATATTGAAAATTCAATAGGCCGAGTTAAGCCGTTCTATGGTAACTTTGGAATTTATTTAAGAGCTTATACTTATATCCGTACAATGGGTAATAAAGGCTTAGAAGAAGTTTCAGAAGCAGCCGTTTTAAATGCAAACTACATTAAAGCGCGCTTAAAAGATCACTTTGAAATCCCATACGAACAATATTGTAAGCACGAATTTGTACTTAGTGGTTCTAAACAAAAAGAACATGGTGTACGTACATTAGATATGGCTAAACGTTTGTTAGACTTTGGCGTTCATCCACCTACAATCTATTTCCCACTTAACGTAGATGAAGGCATGATGATCGAACCAACAGAAACAGAGTCTAAAGAAACATTAGATTACTTCTGTGATACTATGATTGAAATTGCAAATGAAGCTAAAGATAATCCAGATAAAGTCTTAGAAGCGCCACACACTACAATTATTGATAGATTAGATGAAACACAAGCAGCACGTAAACCAGTTTTAAAATTTGAAAACTTACGTTCTGAGAAAGAATAAAATACATTATAATTACGAAAAAGCTATACTCAAATGTATAGCTTTTTTGTCACGTATAAAATGGTTTTTAAGCAAATAAAGAGCGAGAGATAGACTTTTATTGGTCAATCTCTCGCTCTTTATTTTAGTGTCTTTATTGTAGGTATAGTAAATTCAATATAAACAGTTTATATGCTTACAATTTTATTTTTTTGATTTAATTTTACCTGTCCACTTTTTATATCCACCTTTTAACATGTAGATATCTGTATAACCATTTTTCTTTAATGTTCTTGCAGCGCGATAGCTAGCTATGCCATTCGCATCACATAGATATATAGGTTGGTCTGTTCTTAAACCTTGATATCTCTGCTTAAACATTGTGATTGGAATGTTACGAGCACCGTTAATGTGTCCGTAATCATAATCCACTTTTTCTCTTACATCAATAACTTGAGCTTTACGTAAACCATTATGGAACTCATTTTGGTTTAATTCTGTGACTGCTCTTTTATTAAGAAGATAATTGATTAGCATGTAAGCGATGATGATTATTAAAACTGCTAACGCTATAAACCAAAAATTACTCATCTTGCATCCTCCCTAATTAACCGATATTATATATTATAAGACTGTTAGCATCATTTATCAAAATATTTTTATTAAATTTGTTAGATAATACTGACAAACTTGGACAATTTGTGTAAACGATAACACAAATTGCTAAATATCACAATTTAATTTATTGATTGGAGTTTTTAACGTGACTGAATCTTGGAATTTTATTAACACAGGAAGTAATGACCCGTATTTTAACATGGCAATGGATGAAGCCTTACTTAATTTTGTTTCTAGGGGAGAAATTGGTCCGGTTATCAGGTTTTATACGTGGAATCCAGCAACATTATCTGTTGGTTATTTTCAAAGATTAACCAAAGAGATTGATGTAGAGAAAGTACAAGAAAAAGGTTACGGTTTAGTCAGACGTCAAACAGGTGGTAGAGGGGTCTTACATGATAAAGAACTTACATATAGTGTCATAGTCTCAGAATCTCATCCAGAAATGCCTTCGACTGTTACAGAAGCATATAGAGTGATATCTGAAGGATTATTAGAAGGGTTTAAAGCGTTAGGTTTTGAAGCATCTTTTTCTATTCCGCGTTCTAAGGAAGAAAAAAAGAAATTAAAGCAACCGCGAAGTGCTGTATGTTTTGATGCGCCAAGTTGGTATGAGTTAGTAGTTGAAGGTCGTAAAATTGCCGGTAGTGCTCAAGTTCGCCAAAAAGGTGTAATTCTTCAGCATGGTTCATTATTACAAGATGTAGATATTGATGATTTGTTTGATATGTTCATTTTTAAAAACGACCGCTTAAAAGCTAAAATGAAGCAAGGATTTATAGAAAAAGCTGTGGCTATCAATGATATATCTGACCGCCACATTACAATATCGGAAATGGAAACAGCTTTTGAAAAAGGATTTAAAAAGGGGTTAAATATCAATTTCAAGCCATTGGAGCTAACAACGAAGCAACAGAATGAGGTTAATGAGTTGATTGAGAAATATAAGACACATGAGTGGAATTACCGTAAATAGTTATTTCAATTCAATAAAAATGTGAGGATACAGTATAAGTGGTACTGTATCCTCACATTTTTAATTACATATAATGTTTGTCGATTCAAGAACAATAATAATCACAAACTGTTTAGAGAAAAACGCTATTTTTTTCTATTACGCTTTTTGTATTTTCTTTGAGCCTTTTTATACTTTCGTTGGTCTTCTGTTAAAAAGAAGAAATAATATATTGCATAAATAATACCCGCTAAAATAGCAAAACTAATTGCCATACTAACAAAGCTAAATATAAATGCATCTAAATTGAGGATTAACCCAATTGCCGCGATTGCGATAATGATATAGAATAATGCTTGTTTCAATTTGTAACACTCCTATTTAGTTGTTAACTTTATTCATTACTTATACTAATATTTGAAAGGGACTTTTGTCCTTTTTTTAGTTTGTCTTTATCTTTTTCACTATAACCTTCTCTAATATCACTTATTGCTGAATCAAGATCTTTATTTAATTTAGTGATATTTTTATTTTTATCCTTAGCCTCATCATTCATCTTGTCTTTATCAATATCATTTTTATATGTAGTGTAAGCTGAATCAATTTTATTAGTAATATCAGTTAATTTATCTTGAATCTTTTTATTCCCCTTATTTTTTGTTACATCACTTTCAATGTCATTATATTGATCAATTGCTTTTGCTATATCTTGGTAATACTTCGAAGATGCTTTTAAATTTGTTACTTTCGCTTTATTACTTTTAGCTTGTTTAATATTATCTTTATCTTTTTTTAGTGAAGCAACCTTTGATTTTTCTTTATTAATTGATTGCTCTAATTCTTGAATATTACTTTTTAATTTATGGTTTTCATCTCGAAGTTGGGTTGTCTTGTCTTCTAAAGGACCTAAATTTTGACTCCCACACCCCGCTAATATACATGAAGCACCTAATATAGCTACAATTTTTTTCTTCATAATTCTCTCCTAATTCAAAAACTATATATTCGTATAATAATTATGCTATCATTTTAATGTATAAAAAGAAAATGTACAAATTTATCGAATAGGAGGAAGACAGATGACTAGAATAGATAAACTGTATTCTGCTTTAGAAAAAAAACATTTAGAAGCAATCGTTGTACTTTCAGAATTTAATAGAAGATACTTATCGGGTTTTACAGGAACGAGCGGGGCCCTTATTATTACTAAACACAAAAATTTATTGATTACAGATTTTAGATATGTTGAGCAAGCGACCTCTCAAACTAATGGCTTTGAAATCGTCGAACAAAAGGGTAGTCTTATCGAAGAAATAAAAGCAGAATTAGAAAAACTGAATGTACAAAATGTTGGTTTTGAAGGTGACCTAGTAAGCTATGATACATACTTACAGTTAAGTAAATCCTATATAAGTTTAATCAGTATTTCAGGCTTAATTGAAAAAATAAGAGAAGTCAAAGATGAAGAAGAAATTAAACTTATTCAAAAAGCGGCGGAAATTGTTGATGAGACATTTGAATATATTTTAACAGTTGTCAAAGTAGGAATGACTGAGCAAGAAGTGAAGGCAAAATTAGAAAGTAAAATGCTAGAATTGGGAGCAGAAGGGCCATCGTTTGATACAATAGTAGCCTCTGGATTCAGAGGTGCATTACCACATGGAGTAGCAAGTGAGAAAGTAATCAGCGAAGGTGAACTCATTACTTTAGATTTTGGAGCATATTATCAAGGTTATTTATTTCTTGTTGTGGTAATGAATATGCATAACGCCCTTTTTTTGAACGTTCGAAAATGAGTGGACTAGA
>Ga0181467_100784_pt1 | contig 15398 bp, 12 predicted proteins | sample InSIn5gowninarea_2_FD_119079 | JGI IMG/M metagenome (GOLD analysis project Ga0181467, IMG submission 119079) | Clean room microbial communities from NASA Spacecraft Assembly Facility at Jet Propulsion Laboratory, Pasadena, California, USA -... ... | reverse complement strand
TTACATATCATCAACGTTGCTAGTATCCAAGAGCTAGAAACCCACTTGCCACAAGATGCACATACTTTGGGACTTTCAATGGATCGTTTCCGTGCGAATCTTGTCGGTACGTTATTCTCTCACTTCACCACAAGCCAACTGATCGCATACACAGCGAAGGGCCCGCCACCCTACCACGAAGACACCTGGCGTCGAATCCGTATCGGATCTCACACCTACGATGTCGCGTGCCGGACAACTCGCTGTAATCTGCCGAATGTGGACCAGGGGTCGGGTGAACGTCATGCCTCGGAGCCTGAGAGAACGTTGAGACGATATAGGAACGTGGATGAGGGTGCGGGGAAGAACACCGGGTGTTTGGGTATGATGATGGTGCCGTGGAGTGTGGAGGGCGAGGTGAGTATCGGTGATGAGATTGAGGTGCTGGAGACTGGAACGCACTCTTTTGTAAGGTCGGCATAGTTGTGTTGAGTTGGGAGTTGTGCTTGCTGCTGAAGTTCTAGAGGGTGAATGAAGCAGCAAAGTGTAGCTATGGATTATGTATAGCGATGCTGCACCACACTAGAAGGTGAGTGATGCAGGTACGAAAAAGAAGGTATAATTGCACACCGCCGTACCAGCGGTCTGTGACGTCCTTCTTCGTCTTGAGGTTGCACTTGCTTTGAAGCATATGAAAGTTGAAGAGATGGTCGAATTGATGTCGTACTTCTTGGGTAATATACAGTGGAGCTCTTCTTGAGTCTTGGTGGTGGCCCTAACATCAATGCATTGGAGGAAGCCTTGCATACATCGAAGGGAAAAGCTTCACGAGATCAAAAGTGGTCAGCCTTTCAGGCATGGCTGCTCTTCCTCTCCCCTTTCTTGTCACAACGAAGTAAGAGTACAAGCGCTAGGCTCGGTAGTTGAGACTCGGGTCCTAAAGCCTCGAAACTACCGAAGTTTCTCTACCTAATGAGCTAAAGCTCCTCCTGCCTTAGTCTCCCTTCCCTCGTAAAGGAATCATCTCTGATCGACGGCTAGGCCACTCGACATGTAAGATCGTGCATGCTACTGCTTGACCATTGAGTTTGGCCTCTTTCGAATTCGTTAAATGGCGAGCAAACGTTTCGAGCTGGGGATGTCGGACTCTACTAAGTCCGCAGTCCGGTACGCATCAGACCACTCTCACATGAAAAAAAAAACAAGATGGTGGCCCTCAAAAGTCTATTCTACCTGCATTCCCACTGTGCAGAGAAATATGGCCGATCATAGTTAAGGTCAGTATGAGGGGACACTGTATGCAACGACGAAATATGGGTTTGAATTGGGACTTAGCGGCTTACTGGTAGCTGCAAGCTGCATTCCGCGTTGAGGAGCATTTATCTTCCGAAATCAATATAATGATCAAATCTGGAAAGTGGAGGCTTATTTGCTTTGGTTGGGGACCTCGACCTCTTCGACCTCCATGTGTCGACCATCTTCTGAATTTCCTAATCGATTGCAGCTGCAGTCGCTACCTTGCGATATACAAGTCAACATATAGCTACCGGGACGGGACTTTGCATACAATGCTGGCAATTGTCTGCAAATCGCACAATCTCGGCGTACCCTCATTCACCCTGCATGGCCACAAACAAACTCATAATTTGACAATCTGACCCAAACCCTGCAAAGATGTGTAGGATTGGAGCCAAGAATAGAGACTTTGCCCCCAACTTATTAGGGTTCTATGCCAGAGAGACCACTATCTCCGTAAATCCTCATCATGGGGTTGTGGGGTGGAATTCCCCCCATACTCTATCTGCGCCTCGGACCTCCCATTGCAAGCTGCGCAAGGAAACATCACAGGTTGACACGGGACTGGAGCTCTACGGCGCCTGTCGAAGCTGCAAGCTTTGTGGAGAAGATCCTACTTGCGAGCTTGCATGGAGAAAGCAGATTGCATATTATTACCCCTCAGCTAAGTGCTGATCTACGATGCATTATTATTATTGGTCCTTACCGGTCTTCGACGAAGCAATCTCTCACAGAGATCTCCGTCTCCCAGAGTCTCGGAAACCAAGGCTTGCTTACCGCCGCCATGCATCTGTCAATCTATTGCGATACTGGCGCTTGTGACAGTCGTCTGGCAGCCACGCCACAAACATACATGAGATATACAGAGTGAGAGGCTGGATCACTTTAATCTTAGGCTTCTATCCTGGGGTCCAGGTATACACAGTCAAGCCCCTTGAGTAGAGGATGCACTTGTTAGTTGAAAGACTGATAGAGACTGCTCATACAGTATGCCATGGTCTAGGCTTTGATCATCGATTTGTGTGACGCTCAGCTTACAAAAGCCTTCAGAGTCCTCATCTAGACCGCTCAACAGCTCGTGATACACAGAACGTTTATGCATGAGCGCTGTGTACCGGTCGATTCTTCCGCGTTTCATCTGATATCCTAAGTTTCGAATTCGCGTTAGCAAGTAGAAGGTAGTTCCGGGTTCTCATTAACGACTAGCTATGAACGATCAGAGCTTGTGGCCAGATCCTTGTCCGTGCAATTACGCCTGTGCGTATACCTTGTCCTATAATTGATAGTATTATACCTCTTCTATGATTGGGTGTGGAAATCTTGTCGAACAACCTCATATTTTACTTCTGCTTCTGCTTCCCTTATGCTTCTCATTCACTATCCTGCATCAGCCTTTGCCTTTCAAACGTTATGCGCCTACATTGTCGTGGATCCAATCATCTGGAGACATTTAGATCCCATCGAGCTAGGTCGATCGTTACCCACTTCTGCGATCTGAAGCCCCAGCGTCAATACTACGTCCGTACGACTTAGACCAGGGCCATTTTTACGGCTCAGATTCAGCCCTTCTCGACTTTCCAACACAAGCTCAAACCGATCCGTACGGTACGGCGACTGTGTGAGTTGGGACAGCAAGAAGCCTCAAACGGCAGCTAGCTAGACCGGTACGAACTGCCTCTCGAAACAGCTTCCCCTCCTCTCCCGCAAGTAGCTCAATGGCGCTTGACTAGGATTGGCATGATCATAGATACCAGGAAAGCGACAGATAGCCAAGGGGTAACTTCCTACCCTGTCTGATCAGTGATCTCCTCGTGGACATGCGACACCCGTTCATATCCCAGCAAACCTTCTTTGAACCTCCGAAAACTCCATTTGGACGACGCTGGGCCTCAAGTACAACCTCCGCCTCTCATAGCAAAGTTGCGAAAGCTTCCTTGATGACAGCATCTCCAACCTCGAATAGCCTCTGATTCCTCGATTTCTCCGTACACGGCGGCGGCCCGGCTGCATATCAGGGGCACGTAGCTTACGCACATCTTCAATCTCAAGATACCCACCCTTTGAGATCCGTGCTGAGAAGCCCCTACGTCTAATACAGCGTCAAGGCCCCCAAAGTATAAGCCATATACTTTACGGACCTGTATTAATAGATGAGAAGCATGAGAAAGATCATTCTGACCACGAGATAAGACTACCGATGCATCAGCCATAGCACTCAAAAAATCCATTCGCAACACCTTGTTCTCAAAGCCGATCATATCTGTACGAGACCTCGAAAGATATCACGTACCGTCGATTCTCACACATTACATCTTCGGATTCCACATCTGTGGACCAAGTCCCTCCGGACGGCCTTAGGGTCGTCGTTTATTATTAACAGATATGGATGATCCCGATAGGATGCATTCGTTCAATCCTTCCGGCATGGAATCGAATTCCTCTCTCATTACGGTCGTCAATACGGGTGTGCACCCTCCAGAGCTTCATCAAATCCGTTCAGCAAGCTCATACACAGACATGTCGTACCTATTCGGAGTACAGGATCCATATATGATCGCTCCTAAGTCAAGGGGCAGTCGTCGAAAGTCAACTCAAGGTCCTGACCACGTAAAGCATCGACGAACAAGGTCTGGGTGCTATACATGCAGGAGTAGACGAGTCAAGGTATGAATAACGTAACATCATGAGCGAACTCTGCTAAGAAGGCCAGTGTGATGAGACTCGGCCCATTTGCGAGAGTAAGGCTTCAAGGAGAATGAGTACATTGTGTTAACATGTAGCCATTAGGATGTCGCAAAGGCAGTCGAGACTGCGTGTATCCAGAAAAGCTACCGGGATCCAAGCCTTCGTCCACCAGTCCTTCAAAGTCTTCTTCAGACACTCAGGACAAAGCAGATGCTTCTTCTTCCGACGATGATGGTCATTTCGAGACGGACCATCTAGAAGTGATACCGGACGAAGACGAATCTGGTCAAGAGACCGTTCAAGCACCAACTCGCAGTAAAAGACCCAGTCCTGGAGGCGGGTCGGAGGCTCCTTCCATGGACAAGGCCAGCTCCCCAACGCCGTCAACGGGATCTTCAGCTAGCTATGCTCATTCCCAGGCTGGGACTGCTCGTACCACACCTGTGCTTGGTCCTGATGGATTGCGAAGTGACTGGTCCCACCTACCATCAGATTTGCAATTCTACCTTTCATATTTCTACAACAACATGACCTCGCTGCACTATAACCTGAAGACGGATCCTAATAATTTCTTCAAGACCTCCTTTCTAGACGCTGCGTTGCGAAATAACGCACTTCTCCATGCTGTGGTGGGCTTCGCTGCTTATCAGTACATGCTAGAGAAGCAAGTAGGAAGGATACAAGATTTCCTACAATATTACAATAAAGCAGTGTCTATATTGCTACGATCACTCAAGGATGGGGAATGCCATAATGTTGGGACCATATTGACTATATTGCAGCTTGCAACAATCGAAGTAAGAGGCATTGGATCACACTTGGACCTATGCTGATTATATTTAGGAGCATTTAGGCGATTGGATCAACCTTTTTGGTCATCAAAAAGCCGCTTGCGAGATTCTAATCGAACTCTACACTCCGGAAACTATCATGATGACCGCCACCACTCGAGCTATTTTTTATTGGTACATCCGGTTCGATATCTCAATTGGTCTCTTGGGAGGCTTTCGTACTGTCCTACCCAGGAACTGGTCTGCGTATGCGTTGGATTTCTACAAGGTCCAAACACAAATAGAGCCCGATGATGTCAGATGGAAGATCGAGGTCTTACTCGCAAAAATACGACTCCTCGCCATGGACGCCTCCGTGATATTTGCTAAGAAAGGAAACGGACAGATGACGCACGAAGAATTCCTGGAGGAAAACGCAGCAATCGGCCAAAGATTGGAGGACTGGAAAACTGACATGGATCCAGCACTTTGTGATGAACGATATCTGGTAACGGACTTCTCCAGCTGTCCACCACTTGAGCCTGATGATATCGTCAACCCCTACCAATCAAACTTTTTCTACAGAGGTCCTCTTTTTCCTGTAAATTTAGCCTGGATTGACTGGCACGGAATGGATATAATGCATCGGTATCAAACGGCTCTGATGACAGGCCAGCAACCCGGTCCCGATATCATAGAGCAGGCCTATGCGGCTTGCCAATTGGTCGAAGCCGTCGAAAACTGGCCCGAGAGCCCCAAGGGCAACTCACGTGTATTTCATTCATGTCTCGGTATCTCGGCATTGTTCCTGCCCAGAGACGAGAGGCATGCAATGTGGGTTCGTCGCAAACTTGCGAAGATTGAGTGTGAGGGGTATGTATAACCCATCCCCCAATCGTTTTCCAAACAGTGTGCTTACACCTTACCAGCTTCATCTTCCCACACACTTTCAGAGTTAAGTTCGCGGCCCTGTTCCGGGACCAATCATGCCTGGAGTGGTGGCTGCCAAACGACGAAGGCTATTCCCCATCGTTGCGCTCCATCCGCAAATTTGTAGAAGAGCGTACGACAAGAGCGGTTGATGCGCCTGGTGAGGATCTGAGGGATATGAAGAGTATCTTCTCACAGCTGCGTATAGATGATAGTCAGTCCACAGAATCAGCATCATCGCGAAAAGGTAAGGTTAGAGCTGCAGAGCAGGCAATGCCTCAATCGACGACGAGTCATATCTGGCCAAGCGGAAGTTTGCCACAAGATGGCGGCTTGGGGGAGATGTGAGAGATGGGAAAGGGAATGAGAGGAGGCACACCGCAATCCGGGATGTGAGGAGGAGAGGATCCGTTCAGCATGCCGCCAGCGGGTGGACTACCTTGAGACCGTAAAAGCATAGGCGCGCATGAGTACGAGATACTTCAATGGAAGATCAAAACCAGCAGTACGATAAGAGCATGATCACGTGAGAGGAAGCTCCTTGGTCGATGGATCTTGTATGAGTAGCTCGGAGGGGATATCTCACATGATCTGGAATAAGATAGCAATGAATACAATGGCATCTCCAGAGGCTGGAAATATTAAGAATCCGATTGAGCTTGACAACGCTTCAACCTCCAGATGAACTTGCCTAACTCCAAAACAAGCTAAGATGTCCTACTTAGTCGCTTTCTCATATGTTATTGTCATTCTGGGGTCAAAAACCGAGGAGCTCATATGAATATGATGGAATCTATTCTTTATCGCCTTCTAGTTGCTTCTTCCCCTTTCTGCTAGTTACAACTTACTACTCTGGGTAATGGAAGGAGCAGCAAGTCGCCTCGCTGAATCCAAGAGAATCGATTCATTGGAAATTGCACGCCGTGAAGCTTTGAAGTGAGAACGTCAGATCAATCAACAATCTTGGCTTCCTTCGCCAGCCCATAGAACAATCCCTTCTTCTTCAACAGCTCCTGTGGTGAACCCTGCTCCGCAATTTGACCTTCTTGCAAGACAACAACGACGTTGGAATCAAGCACAGTGTTGATACGATGAGCTATTATAAGCACTAATCTCTGTAAGTATGCCATCGCTCTCTCCATTATAAGAAGACGATCAGGACTTACCAGTGCGACTCCTCGAAATCTCCCTAATCCCCCTCTGAATCAAAGCATCCGTCTCGGCATCCACCGACGCCGTCGCCTCATCTAAAACCAGAATCTTACTTCGATTCAGGAAAGTCCTCGCAATCGACAACAACTGTCTCTGTCCAAAACTGAAATTCGAACCCCCTTCCCCAACCTCCGTATTCATTTGCTCCGGCAGCGATTCGACGTACGTGCGAAGCTGACATCGCTCTAACACTTCCCAGAGCTCCTTGTCCTCATATTGCTCCTCGAAATCAAGGTTGTAGCGGATGGAGCCCTTGAAGAGTGCTGCATCTTGTGGAATGATGGCGAGACTCTCCCGTAGTCGTGAGAGGCTGATGGTGCTGATGTCTACGCCATCGATGAGGATCTGTCCCTGTGCTGCGTTGACGATGCGGAAGAGGCCCATTATGATGGAGCTCTTTCCGGCACCGCTTCTTCCTACAACGCCGACCTTTTGGTTCGGTTTGATGTTTAGATTGATGTTTTGTAGGGCGAGGGGGAGCTCGGGTCGGTACCGTAGTCCGAAGTCTTTAAATATTATGCGTCCTTCTTGAGGCCAGGTGGGCTTGGGTTCGTAGATTGGCTCGTCGAGTTCTGCTGGGAGATCGGCGTATTCGAAGCATCTGTCTAGGGCGATGAGCCTCGTTGCAAAATCGCAGGTTCGATCAACGGCTTGGCGTGCCATAGTCGCGAGAGCTAGAACGATGTTGATCGAGGCCGCTGCCGCAGTCGTGGAGACTTCTTTGTGTTGGTAGAGTCGCCAAACCGAGCTGAGGGGAATCATGACTGCGAGTAGACAACATGCGGAATTGACTTGTATGTACATCCAATTGTTGCAAGTGAAGGCTGCGTAGACAGCTTGCATGTGGGAGTCGACCTTGTGTTTGAAGACTCGAGCAAAGTAATTCGATTTGCCGTATGCACGAATTGTGTCTATGCCGTCGCTACTCTCCTTTATTTGACCGTATATAACGCTTCGTGTGTCGCTCTCGCTTCTCTGGAGCTGACTTGCCGTAGCAAGGGAGTATTTGCCTATACTGATACAAGTAGGTACCAGTATCATCATCGCTAGAATCATGACAGGCTTGATAATGGCGAGGTATATGAGGATTTGGAACGACAGCATCCATCCTGCATTCATCCTGTGAAAAATTAGTCATATTGATGTCAATACGTCAGTAATAACCTGAATTTATGCTACTAATCATACATATGCAACGCATGATAAGAGGACTTGCAGCATATGCAGAGACTCCCATATAGGATCAGAGCATACGCTACATGGAATCAACATGCACCTTGTCATGATATTGATCAAACAGGTAAACTTTTCGAAGGGACGCAATGTGGACCAGTTCGAGATTTCTGATCCTCACTGGAGGCACAGGAGCTTTCTGGATTGTAAAGCAGTCATATTGACCTACATGTTGATACAATAGTGCAATTGAACATCTACATTGTAGAAGTCGCCACTTAGTCTGTTAATGATCTGTCCTGTGTTGACCGTCTCGAAGAAGCTCATTGGTGAATGAACAAGAGCCGCGATCATGTCCTTATATAGCTTAATTGAAGCTTTGATGCGGATGGTGGTGAATATAATGAGTTGGACGCTGAGAACGACAGCGCCCAACAAGAACAATGCTGTGCCAATGGCAGACCATATGGCGACGCGGCCGTTGTTGCCAAATTCGACATTTCGAGCACTCCAATACTGGAGCCATATTGGAACCAGAAAGAATGGCAAGAAGGCAATAGCCATCAATACCAGATATATGAACACTTCGGCAGGACCCATATCTTTCAACAAGCGACGTAGATTTGCAAATGAACCTATCAGCTTGGTTTCCAAAGCGTGGTTGACTCTTCCTGGTAATAACACTTGGTCATTGCCGTCCGCATTGATATCAACGGTAGTAGGTTGATCTTCTGCATCGACTGAAGCTTGTGCGCTCATCTCTTTAGTTTGGGTGAGGAACTGCTCAATTTTGCTCTTCTTTTCAACTTTATCCTGCATTGTTGATTCTGCAATACTTCCATTCTCCAGCAGTGTGATATGCTCAGCTGCCAGTACTGCGGGTACATGATTACTGACCATAATCCTAGTCTTGTTGCTCAAGATGCCTTGTGGCCCAAGGACTTCACGGATTAGATGTTTCGCAGTATGCTGATCGACCGCTGCTAGGACGTCATCGATAATGTAGAGATCAGCTTGTGCATAGATGGCTCTGGCTAAAGAGATCCTAGCCTTCTGCCCACCGGAAAGCTGTAAGCCTTCCTCTCCGACGTGGGACTTGTCACCGTTCGGCATCAAGGTCAGGTCAGGTTCCAGGGCACATGCTTTGATCGTTGCAGCGTAGAAATCAGCGTCCCAGCGACCGCCAAAGAGGATGTTCTCCTGCACGCTGTTCGAAAAGATCCAGGGCTTTTGGGCTGCATAAGCTATGGAACCGGACTTCCTGACTCGTCCTTGTATAGGTTGAACCTCGCCGAGAATGGCCTTACATAATGACGATTTTCCGGAGCCCACACGGCCAATTATAGCGTGAAATTCCCCATTTCCACATTCAAAGTCGATGCCCCTCAGAATCTCTTTTCCAACCTGATGAGTGAAGGAGCCGTTCTCGATCCGTACATTGCCAGCGTTCAGTCGTTCATTTTCGTAGCACAAGTCCTGGTCCTCTTCGGCTTCTAAGTACATGGTTTGTATTCTTCGGATAGCTTGTAAGGCATCGTTGAAACTTGTCATCCAGCTGCGAAAGTGCTGCATTGGCATCTCCAAGGTGCTCAGCATCGACCACACTGGAAAGGCGATCTCGGGTGAAAGTATCTTGCCTGACATTACAGCAAAGCAACCCAAGGTAACGACTGTAACAAGAACAGGAAAATGCTCTATGATAGCTAGAATGACGGCATCGAGACGGAAGTAGCGAACCAGAAATGGAACTTCATTCATTTCGCGCCCTGATGATAGCTTTTCTTGGAAGCTATGTCCCCACGAGCCTAATTTGATAGCTCTGATACTGTGTAGCATGTCGACCTCGACTTTCGACCTCTCGCCACGACCAACGACGGCGCGACTCTGGATGTTCGCAAGATATGCTCCCCCAATATACAGACCCATACATTACGGTCGCAAATAAAAAAGATGGTATGAGTGTGTACACTCCGATCAATTCGGCTAAGAAGAATATGTAGAACGCAAGCAAGATTGGCGTTACCCAAACGTGATGTATTTCAGTAGTTCGGCTGTTCATAAAGGCATCAAGAATAGCAATATCGGACGAAATCTGATTGATAACGTCCCCGGACGGTCTCACTTGGACGTCCGAGTTCCTGTTAAAGATCCGTCGGTATAGGACGTTGATGAGTGCAGATTCGATCTTGACACAAGCATTACGAACAATAGATCTACTAGCACCTTCAAAGACAATCTCTAAGAATGGCACCAAAGCTATAAGCAAAGCGAGTAGGGCACCTGCAAGTAGAGGGACGTCTGGGTTGATCTGACGTTGCTCGAGAAAGACGATGAAGAGATACAGTGCGAGGGGGTTCGCAGCTGCCAACAAAACACCGCTAAGGCCGGAAAAGCCTCCTGAGACGATTAGTTCCTTCCAAATCAGCTTGCCGAGCACACGCAGCAGCGAAGGTTGCGTCCTTGTTGATTCTTCGGCCCATAATGTCTCAAACTCTGAGCTGGTATGATTCGACTTGGCATCTATCCGAATGCAGGGCCAGTCCTCTAGGGTAAGGGTCTGCTTCCGACCCTTTCTAAGAAGTGGCCAGATCCAGAGACATCCAAGCCATGAAAGAATGCTCGCTTCATCAGCAAGTGGAATTCTATCTTCCTTTTCGTTGGGCCCCTTTAGATCATCCTGTACGTTTTGGGGAGAACGTTTTGGTATACGTGCACGGAGCCCCTCCCATGTCAACATACAAACGGATAGACCGAAAGCCACCCAAGTGCTGACGACGTACTTCCAAGCAAGGCTCTCACGAGTCACGGATGCTGCATACGTGGACGGTGATAGACCCGCAACACCAATAAGCCAAAAGACGAAGGTTGACAGGCGTGGTCCACGCTGTATTTCAACATGCTGTGTGAGTGTGCAGCAAAGTAAGGCAACAAGCCAGGTCCCCTCGCTCATAAGCCTGATGATGTCCAACGGACTACGATGACAGTCAATGGTCCATGCCGAACGGTAGCTCAGGGTCAACAGTATGAGGACGACAACGAGATGAGCGTAGCACTGGCTCCAGACCGTCGTCGAATTGATATACTCTTTGGTACGCCATTTGAGGAGACAAGCGCTTGTGAAGTTCCAGAATCCTATCAAAGATGACAGGAGTTGAAATGATGATCCGATCGACACCGCGGTTGCATAATCGACATCCAACGTCTCGAAACAGGTCGAAAGGGCGCTAGAGCCAACAACTGCACTCCAGCGGTTAATATGCTCAAGAACCATGGCACGATCTGAAAATACGCCGTAATTCGCAATTCCTTGTCAGGTAGCGCGCTCGCATGCAGTATAAAGCCTCTGCTCGTAAAAGGTTTTTGATATGCAAAGTTTGGGATGATTATACTCGAGCTCCATGCTTCTTGCTCCGCCGAATCGCTGCCTAGAGAAAATGTTCGAGCAAAAAAAAAAAGCCGGATCAATCTTACTGACCCTCAATCGGGTGCCCAATGAGAGGTTGCATCAGACTATCCGTCCGAATATTCATAGAGTATCATGATCTATCCAGCTTCGAACATTAGGCACTGATGCTTCTCCATGGATTCACGAAAGTCCATAGTTTGGAGAGTCTGAGTCTACGTCAGTACTTAGAAATAATATTGCGCTCATCGTCCGAGCATCAAGGCTAGACATAGTGAGCAATGGTCAACTCTCAACCACTCTCGTCGCTAAGAAGTCAACGTTCCTGGTTTGAGGCTTTGAGCTGTGATAAATGAAAAAGAAGTCTGTACAAAAAAGACTGCCGATGACGGAGGTGGGAGCCAACTTTACTGTACCTCGGCACAAGACAATCGCTTGGGTCTTGAGCTTCAAACAACGCTCCTCTCTTGAACAATAAAGATTCTGGAGCTACATTGCAGCAATGAATGTCCTGATCTCAGAATGATCTCAAAATGCTCTCATCGAAGAAAGAGAATCCAACTGTGGACCCAGCTCAGGCGTTAAGTCATAAAGCGTTGCCCTGGCTACCCATGGAAGATATACCACCAGAAGAACGAGTGACGGTGTTTCTCCAAAACATGACAGAGACTCCTGAACATGAAGTGAGTATTCAATCTGTAGTTTTCAGCATTCGAAGAGTCTTCTACAAAGTCCGAAGCATCCTCATCCTTCTAAGTGCTGGTGCTGGACTTTATATTCCTAGACAATCCAAACTCTCACTTCCCTCGGCCCATCATCTTGCTCTGTGTTGCGAATCTCCTTCTTGCTCTCAGGCAGTAAGTGCTAATGTCTCTACCAGTTATGGGGAGGGGCTCTGCTTCGCAATAACCTTGAGCTCATAAACGCCTCTGCTTCACCAATCAGTACTACAACATTCACCTATATAGTCCAGCCAGAACATTCCAATCGGCATGGAAATCTGCACGGTGGATGCATAGCTACGTATGTCGTTCATCTCTTCATCGAGAGCTAATCGGAATTTACATGACTTTTCATCGAGGAGGCTTTATCATATCACACCTCATCTAGGCGCTGTACGGTCCCAATTCACCTCTACTCTTGATTCAATTTCCTTTCTCGGAATCACTTTTTTGAACCTAAATGTGCTAGGCATACTTTCTTCTGACAACTCTGATTCAAGTATCTTCGACGTCCTCACAACTACCTCTCTCCTACCCATCGCTGCTCCTGGATACTGGGCTCATGCAGGCGTCACACGTAACCTTTCCATAACTTGCCTTCGTCCCGCTGCTATCGGAGAGAAGTTGACCATCAAATCGGAGGTTGTTCAGGCAGGACGGAGGATGTGTACATTGAAGGCTGAGATGCGGAGGGAACGAGACGGGCAAGTGGTGGCGGTTGGAGAGCACGGAAAGGTCGCTGTCGGAGAGGATTACAGCAGCAAACTATGATGGAACTGAATCGGGATATTGAAGATTCAGCCGAACAAGGCTTCGGTGTTTGACCGGATCCCGACACCAACTTCCAAGAAGCCGTCCGACCTCAGAGACTGTAGTGAACGAGTGGATCAGAGCCGGGGCTCGAGGTCGAAGTTTACAGAGAGAAACATAATTGTAGGTGCGACAGTGGCCACCCGTGCCCCAGAAGAACAGGAGTAGGATTAGAGACACATGAAGTCACGGAGGAAAGGGCTTCCACAGCAGTCGGGACACTCGGTAGTACTTGTTAATAATTTGGCAGGCTGAAGTTACGGAATTGAATCGGTTGATAATTCATGCTCAGCAGCGCTCACACAATTTGACATTTGAAAGTCAGAAAAAGCATCACGTGAATTGGTGTTGGAAGTGGTACAGGTTGTGGCTGGATTGAACAGCTAGTCGTTATCGGACTAGTACGTACGGCCGCTAGAGTTTTTGACCATGTGGCTTGATATCCATGAAATTCTTCAAATACTCAGTGTGAATAATGATGTTGGTACTGTAAATTGACCATGCGATATACAAGTACCAGGTACATTCTTCATACACATGATGCTCAGATGGATTTTTAGTCAGCTATCATATGCTACCGAGGGCTGGCGAGCTGCCTCTGGACTTTGAAGTTTGATGGCGAAAGCAGCAAGCAAAGCAATCTTTGCGTCATTTTCCTGTCAGGGAGGTAATAACTTTAATAAGCTAGGTCGCAAACGGAGATTCAACAAAAAGGGGCGAGCCAATCACAGCACACTGAGACTCAACAATTTTGGCGGTCTGCAAAATCCTCGGCTTGTATCCGACAGCTTCAAATTCGGAATACAGCACTGTACTTGGTTGCAATTCACGTTCCACCACCCATAATTCCTCTCTGATACATCAAGAAGCTGAAGAAGGCGTACGACCTGGGTGATAGCCAAACGTCTGCAGGATAGACGCTGTGGTGCGACTTCTAGCAAAGCTTCCGTGGAAGGGAAACTCTCGAAACCCTCTACTGTACCAAGTAAGAAGGTGGGCGTACGCTTTGTTGACTTCACTCACCCTTTGGAGTCTGGACAGCTCCGACACCCCCACTACTACTACACCTGACACTTTCCCAACATCTTTTCCGCCTCTCTCCCTCTCTCTCTGCTGCACTCCAGCATCATCGAGTCACCGCTCGTGGCCCTTAGCGCACACTGAAACTGGCCGCAGTGGCTATCTAGCTTCCGAGGCCTCCCACACGCACCTATTCTTACGACAGTACATAACAATCTTTCGCCTCGTCCCAACCACTTTCTTTCTCTCCCCCTACAACTACCTTCCTTCACATTCCTTTCAGTGTACACAACATGGCTTCACCACAACAAGCCTCACGGCCTGCTTCCAGTATGGCTTCAAAAGCGGAACCGAACAGGAGCAGGACTTATGATCCGAAGAAACCTCACATCACTGATGAGCCCATTACGAGGGCCAATTGGTACACGCACGTAAACTGGCTGAACGTCACTTTGATTGTGGGCATTCCGATATATGGCCTGATCGCGGCTTATTGGACTCCACTACAATGGAAGACGGCTGTGTGGGCTGTAGCGTATTACTTCATGACTGGTATGGGTATCACAGCTGGTGAGTTCCAAGCAATTGTACATTTGAACGCAGATATTAACAATTCCGGAAGGTTATCACAGACTCTGGGCACACACCTCCTACTCCGCCCGAACACCACTCAAGATCTTCCTCGCGGCCATGGGCGGAGGTGCAGTCGAAGGTTCGATCCGTTGGTGGTCCCGCGATCACCGCGCCCATCACCGTTACACCGACACAGACAAAGATCCCTACTCCGTCCGCAAAGGTCTTCTCTACTCACATTTCGGCTGGATGGTCATGAAGCAGAACCCCAAACGCATTGGACGCACCGACATCTCGGACTTGAATGATGACCCCGTCGTCGTCTGGCAACATCGTCACTATCTCAAGGTTGTGCTCTTCATGGGTCTCATCTTCCCTTGCTTGATCACTGGCCTCGGCTGGGGCGATTGGTGGGGAGGATTCATCTACGCCGGTATTCTACGTATCTTCTTCGTGCAACAGGCGACTTTCTGTGTCAACTCCTTGGCTCATTGGTTGGGTGACCAACCTTTTGATGATCGCAACTCTCCCCGTGACCACGTCGTCACCGCTCTCATCACGCTCGGAGAAGGCTACCATAACTTCCACCACGAGTTCCCCTCCGACTACCGCAACGCTATTGAGTGGCACCAATACGACCCCACCAAATGGTCGATCTGGGTGTGGAAGCAGATGGGACTGGCATACGATCTTAAGCAATTCAAGCAGAGAGAGAGGGAGAGAGGCGGAAAAGATGTTGGGAAAGTGTCAGGTGTAGTAGTAGTGGGGGTGTCGGAGCTGTCCAGACTCCAAAGGGTGAGTGAAGTCAACAAAGCGTACGCCCAC
>Ga0181467_100754_pt1 | contig 15493 bp, 11 predicted proteins | sample InSIn5gowninarea_2_FD_119079 | JGI IMG/M metagenome (GOLD analysis project Ga0181467, IMG submission 119079) | Clean room microbial communities from NASA Spacecraft Assembly Facility at Jet Propulsion Laboratory, Pasadena, California, USA -... ... | reverse complement strand
TAAGGCATGGGAGCCGCCACGAGCGTTTGAAAGATATCGCCCATGCCTTCAGTCTTTTTTAGGCGGTAAGGCGTGGCGGTAAGCCCAATATAGATAGCATTAGGATATATTTCCATCATCTGCTTTACAACTGTGCTGAAAGCCGTGATGTGGCATTCATCAATTAAGATTACTTGAGCATCAAAGTCCTGTTTCCACCATTGCCGTTTCATCATCGTCTGAATGGAACCAAGCTGCACCAGTGCGTTTCTGTCCTCTTGCCAACCAGATTTGATGAAACCACAATCGATGTTGAAAGATTTTAATTTTTCCGCCGTTTGTGATATTAAAATGTCTCTATGCACCAAAAACATTGATTTTCTGTTTTTAGATTGAGCGTGAGAAATAATCTGACTACCTATTAAAGTTTTGCCGGAACCAGTAGGTGCGAATAGTAAAATTCGCCTATATCCTGCCCGAATTTTGGCATAGAGTTCGCTAATTACTTGCTTTTGGTAATCCCTTAGTACAGGTGAAAGCATTATCAAAATCTAATTAACTAAAAACGGTTTTGAAGAAATTATACGATTGCTGATACTATTGATAGCCTCTTGATAGTCTTGGTGAATCTTATATGTTTTAGCTATCGTAACTTGGCAACGCTCGAAGTCTTTAATTATACAATTCTCATCTAATCGCACAATATCTAAAAGAAGCAAAAGATGCTTAATATAATCAGTCTGAATAAGTTGTAGTTTTTGAATTTGAGAAGTTATTTTTAAGTCTTGTATGCACAAATTTTCGTAATCTTTCTGCTCTAATTGATTTTTCTTTATAGTTAGTAAGTTACATAAATCTTCAATTGCCCCGTGATTTTGAAGCAAACGTTTCAATTCCTTTTCTAAGTTATTATTTGCTTGAACAAGAACAGCAATATCAGTTTGTAATTTCGTTTCTAATGTATCTAAATTCAAAAACTTTAAATCTTTTAATTGCCACAATTTTCTTTCTGATATAACTTTGCCTTTATGGATACTTAAAGTTATTACTTCGATAAAATCCTCTGACGTTGGAAGAATTTGTTGTTTTGCATTTAATACAAGAACTCCCCAATCTTCTGAAAAGTTTAATCCAACGATTTTACTTTGCGACAACGAATACATTACTTGCGTTTTGTAACTTGAAAATAAAAATTTTTTGATTTGCAGAATTGTCATTAACCCAAGATCCTGTAGATATCTAATAATAAAATCGCTAGATATAACTTTTTTTACCGAAGAAGATGTACTCATTTAAAATACTTAGTTTATTATGTTGAAGATAATTTACAGAAAAGAAATTGACTTTTATGGAAAAGATTGAAAATAAAAAATGAAATACACCTCATACAAAACTGTGGCTGTGGTGCATATTTGTACGGCTTTCAAATGCGTTGTACCGATTGTAATTACAAGTTCCCCGAATTAGTAAAGCTGCCTTTGGTTCAGCAACTAGAACACTTATTAAGTGAAGAAGACAATCAAAGATTAGCTTTTTACCGGAGTAAGTTGCAACTTTCTTACCAAAATAATTATGCTCCAGGCTGGGCAGCAATGGTATTTCAAGAAACTTACGGACACTTCCCGCCGGATGATTGGGCTAGAGGAGCGCTTTTTGGTAATGAACCGACTAACCAACAAAAGGCGACGTATTACAAATATTTGAATGAACTCGCTAAACAAAGACAAAAACCAACCTCCTGGATAAATAGGTATTTGACTTTTGAATTTGGCAACCTGCTTAAACATACCCCTTTTTAACATTAGGAACGAAACCTTATGACAACTTCAGCATTATTGGCACAACTGCTTCAAAGTGTACTACTAACATTTCGTTTTCCGTCGACAACTTCTCCGTCTCGTCAACCGTACACCAGGGGGCTAAATTACCAAGAGATACAAAAGAAAGACATTCTAACCCTAGACGAAGCTGCTCTTTACATCAGAATAGATCCAAAAACATTGCTAGAGGAAGTTAGCCTAGGTCATATACCAGGCGGTCAACTAGCTGGTCGGTGGTTATTCTACAAGTGGGCTTTGACTCAACGCTTTGCAGGATATCAGCAGCCTGAAGATTTTGAAAATGATATTTCTGACAACTTTCAGGGTGAGATTCCTCAAGTCTGCGACTTTAAAGCTGTCTCTCGATTGCTCGATGAATATGCTTCGGGCGAACGGAACTTTTCAGGAATTGATTTAAGCTGGGCATCGTTAAAAGGCGTAATCCTACCAGGAATCGACCTTGTGGAAGCCATACTTACAGGAATCGATCTACGAGAGAGTAGCTTGCAGGGGGGAGAGTTTATGGACGCGATTTTTGAAGGCGCAAATTTGAGCGGTGCTGATCTTAGCAATGCAAATCTGGAAGGGGCAAATTTAACCCATGCTGACTTGAGCCAAACTTTGCTAGTTTCCGCTAATCTCAAAGGAGTAAACCTGACAGGTGCTAACCTTTCAGGTGCTTTACTGCAAAGCGCTGTATTTTAGATTTAGCCTGTTATCTTTGCAAAACATTATAGATATATCTTTAGTTTGCTATTAGGAAATACTATAGTAGGAATTAAACACAGTAGTTTGATTTGGCATAAATGTAACTAGATTATAGTTGTAACGAAATAAGTTTTTCCTCTGGCTCCTAAAATGTCTGGTGATGGTACGCGTGATAAGAAAACACTGGAAGAGGTCGATGCTTTAGAGCTTCTCAAAAGAATCTTGAATGAAGACGATCCTCTTGATGTAAATACCGTTTATACGACGGAATTTATTTGTCTCGATTGTAATGCAATAAAAAAAACAATTGCTACTAAACCTGATATGAAGTTATTCCCTCATTTTAGGTTGCAAGGTAAACACGAGCCTGGTTGTGATATAAATGGTTACGAACGACTTATGAAAAAGGGGCGGAAAGGTTCAGTTTCCTCTGAAATGGGATTTCCAGTCTCTTACCCAAATAAGTTGCGCCTGCCTATATTAAGGAGAGTTACTGATACTAGTAGCTTACAAAATTCAGTAGCAACTGAGCATGATGATTCTGCTTTAAACATTAACGAACACTAAGAAACAGGAAAAAAACATAGTCTTACAGTCAATACTATTAGACGTTAAAATTGCTGAATTTGATGTAGAAAAGGCAAATGATAATTGATTATTTCTCGATCTACAAAGAATCTAGATTCAAGACGAGTGCGAAAACATAAAGAATTTTATTAATGCGTACTTAGAATTGGAATAAGTCTAATTTTATCCAAGCTTATACTTCTAATTTATCAACTTGACTTTTAGTTTTTACGTTATCAACGGGTTCAGCAATCTGCCTATGATAATAATTTTTCTGTTCTTCTGATAAATTACAAATGTTAGCAGCTTGTCCTCTGGTAGCTTGATAAATTACTTGTCCAGAAGACTTGTTTGTAATAGTTAGTTGCTGTTCGCGAGTAATATAAATAATTGAGTGATTCGATCCTAGAGGTGCTGTGTATGATGAGCAGTCTAGGTTAGTAGAATTAACATTAAGTGACTGTAAAGCAGCTTCGACCAGATTTTTCTCCCATTGGGCGCGCTCTACTTTCAGTGGCTGAGAATCAACATCAGAAAATTTTGCAGCAGATTGATTAGGCAGGGCGCGATCGCTATTATCATCAGTATTGGGTATGGAGGAATCAGAAGCAATATCTAAAGTTTGTATCGCAGCTTCAGACGTTGCTACGTCTTTTTCTATAAGCTGACTGATAACAGCATTATTAATAGGTTGAAGATTATTTAGAGGATTAACCCTTTGAGCATTGCTAGTTCCAATAGGTATCAGAAGTGATGAACTGCTCAAAGCAGTTTCTTGACTAACCTCTAGATTGGAGCGGTATTTCGGTTACAAATTCAAGCCGATTGTGGTAGTCAATCGAGTTTAATGGCTTACCAAACTTGGCTTCTAGTTTTTCTAAAACTTTGGGTGCGAGCGTTTCTGTACTGAGGTTAAAAACAATCATGCCTTTTTTAGTTTCGTTTGCAGTTGCCTTTAATGTAAATTTCACATTAGAGGTTTTTAGCCAATGGTCTATTACTCCAAGCTTATTTTTATCGGCGGCTAGCCCTAAAATTTTGTTATCGCCTGTTTCAATTAACAAAGTAGGACGCTCCTTAATTAAAGCTAAAATATTTTCGTTGGTCGATAAAGACTGTCGAATTCTATCATTACTAAAGTTTTGTTCTCTTATCCAAGTCTGGGGATATCTTACAGTAGTAGGATCTACGGTTACAGTAGCAGTGGTGAAATTGCTGTCTAGCTTATAATTTCCTTCTACAAGCTTACTGGGGTGTAATAGTCCTATATTTTTTAGCACTTCTTTGTCTTTATTAAAATGCAGTACCCCCAGTAACTTATTATCTAAAAATACTGCATCTTTTCTTTTAGCTTGAGGGATACTCAATTCAACAACTTTGTATTCACTATCACTCAAATCTTTCCCTGCGAACTCATAGTGATTTATTTTATTTATTTTTAACAAATTCCCTTTAGGAGAAGAACCAATAACGAAAGCTCCTTGTTCGCTATTAATGTTAAAAAATTTTAGTTTAAGTTTTAATACATTGCCTTCCTTTAAATAGTCCATTTCTTTAAGCTGACGGGCAGCATCCGGGTCTAATTCTCCTAGTACTTTGCCATCAAGTTTAATTTTGACGTTGCCGTTGGGGATTAGAGAGCTGCCAATAGTTAACTTAGCTTCATGACTTTGGAACACTCGATTTGAATAATCGAATTTACTGACTTCTCGAATGGTAAATTCGATTGGCGGTCTACCAACAGTTGCGACAGTGGCAGTAATTGTCGCTGAACTACTAGGACATACAACGGCTAAGGCTTTGGTATTTAAAGGCAGTAAGCTAGATCGGTTTTCTATAGCCGCCGTTCCTTGATACCCTGTAACGGGGTCAGTAATACTTACGGCTCTAGGAAACTTAGGATCGCCCGTTTTTACTATTTCAATGGGATATTTCTGTTCGTTTGACCATTGATGATTTGATAGAGGCAAATCCCCTCGATCGATTCCAGATACAACAAATTTATCAAATTGCAAAGTGCCAAGGCGGGCGGCTATCTCATTGCTAAAGGCTACGAAGACAAAGCTCGATACCTTTTTTCGATTGTTTGGTGTTACATCCTCGTTTTCGCGGGTAGTAGAAATGCTCCAAGCGGCGGCGGCAGCAGAATCAACTTCGTTTTCTGGAATAGACTGATAGAAATCAGTTGCTATCTCTTTAGCTTGAGTAAAGAGTAAGTCAACCTGTCCCTTTTGAATTTCTGGAACGATTTTAGCGATCGCGCCTACTGCTACCATCCCTGCCTTTAACTGGTGAGTTACTACGTCCTCTTGAGCAACGGTTCCTAGCTCCCGGTACTTAGGCTTACCTTGCTCCATCTCTGAATCTATTTGTGCTACTGCTAGGATTCTAGAAGGTTTTTCATTGGTTTCTTGCAATTTTAAGCTGATGTCTTTACCAGTAAGTGCCAGGGGATGACCGTACTTAGCAATATTTGTAATTTCTATCGTTTTGCCTGACTCGGTGATGACATTTAACGATGGTCCTGGGTTGGTTTTTAGTCGGTTACTTAAACAGATTGCTTCTTGGGTCTTTTTGTCATACTCATGTTTGGCGACGAGGGCTGTATTTTTCTCTTGGGCGCTAAAGCCTAAATCCTTAAACAGGCTAGAAAACTGGACAGCCATTCTTGACTCTAAGCGCGAACTTTCAAAAGAGTTGTTGGTTTGAGAAATTAGTAGTTCTACTGGAGAATTACCTGTAGCTTCGATAGGTTGCTCTAGGTAAGCCTGGGGATCTTTTTTATCTTTGATATAGTTAACTTTCCGGTACAAGTAGCGGCGGTTTTCATTAATCAAATTCATGTCAGGAGCAGTGGAGCTTTTCATCATATCTACTGCTACCTGGTTTTGATAACAACCCTCCTCAATTAAATTGCGATAGATACTGCGATTAATCGCGATCGCTTTGAGGGTGTTTTCAGGACTATTGCTGGAAGCTAACTTAACAAATTCCACCATCTGCCCTTTATATTCTGGTCTTATAGGCTTGGGGTCATTGTCTTGTCTTTCTAAATAAAATAACTTCTGATAATGTGCGGCAACTTGTTCTACATATGCACTTTGCTGTTCGGAAGTTCCGTAGGTTTTCAATATTTCAATTTCTGATTCTAGGGCTTCTAGGGCTGTAACTTGGTTATTGATACTTCCTACATTGCCCCCAGTCATGTATAAAGCGATTTCCTCAAAGTCTTTTTGAGTGCCGTCTTGTTCGTAGAAGGATTGCTTTTGCTGTTTTACTGTTGGATTGTAGGCATTTTCCTTTTGGTTGCGATACTCTGCTTCACGAGTGAGGTTGGGATACTCGGAAGCTAATTCAACTCCAATGCAGTCTCCGTCAAAGTCACGAGCTTGGCGTTCTGATTCAGTTTCCCTGGGTATGTCTTCTAGGGCGACTCCAGCTTTCTCCATGCGATCGCGCATTCGTTCGTAATCTTCATCATTGACGATGATCACGCCTTCTAGCTTTCGCCCATCAGGACCTTTGCAATCTTCTACAATTTTATTAGTCGATACGCATAGCCCGTTGGAATTTAAAAAGGGCGAACGAAAGTTGAGAATTTTTTCACCCGCCTTCATCCAAGGAACGCAAATTTCTCCGTTGACTAAATCTTTTGATGGGATAATCATGCCTCGGTCAAAAGTCAAGCTGCGTCCCGTTGCTATTTCTTTCCACTGCTTTTGAACAAAGCGACTAAGTTCTTGTTTTACCTTTTCTGTTTCTAATAGTTGATAATACCCAGATTCTACGTCTGCCTTGATTATTTTGTACATCCCCGAAATTTCTGCTTCGGTACTACTATCTTCCTTGCCATCTTCTAAATTTTCTATATCAATATTTTCTTCATTTTTGCGCTCGGCAATATCTGCCAGCCGTTTTTCATAGCTTTTGCAGTACAGTTGGGCAACGAGTCTTGGATCGCCAGTGCTTGCTGCTAATTCTTTGGCTTGGTCTTCAACAATTTCTACGAAGTCTTTTAAGCCCTGGGGGAAAGAAGCAAGAAGCTGAGAAACCGCAGTTTTACCCTGTTGGGATTGAGACTTTTCGCCAATCCAGATAGTTTGATTATACAAACCTGGCTGGATTTGTGGTTTAGTAGCGCCATTGGGGTTATCTTTATCAGTACCCTTGAAACTACTAAGAGGAATAATTAGGTCTATTTTGGGTTTATTACTATCGTTTACATATTTTAGGTTATCTATTTTATGCGGTCTGAGTGTTCCTTTCCCAAATCGAAAAGTTGAATCATGCCCGTCTCCCTCTCGCCAGCCAAAACGGTGTTGAGCTACAGCGTAAGCTTTCTCTGAGCCAAACTCCCGTTCTGTGAGTAAGTCATACAACTTTGGATCTATTTGCCCGTAGCAGTCGCCAGTTAGTTTCTTGGCTTGATCTGTATTGATAATGCCGCCGTTAGCTCCAGTTTTATCATCTACAATCAGAATGTTTAGCTTTTCGTTGATAGCATTATTGCAACTACCTAAAAAAATAGACCCATAGGCTCCTCGGTCTTTACGGTCAGGGCAAAGTTTATCTATTATTTCTTGGCATTTTTCGCTGCCATATAATAAGCGATCGCCAGAAGCTAGTAACAGTTTATGACCGTCTGGGTGATGTTTGAGGTCATCAGGTTTACTGTACTGGTCTATTTGTCCAAAAGAAAACTGTTTATCTGGTAAAAAAAATTCGAGCAGTGTATTGTCTAGTTCCTCTTTAATCAGTGACTCAGGATTTGCCGTGTTATTATCGGAATGAAGCCACTGGTTAAGTCTAGTGTCAAAATGTTTAAATGTTAATGTCATACAAGTCGCTTACTTCTATGGAAGAATCAGTAACTAAAGAACTAGGCACAAGAGCAAAGCGTTGGATAGCAATGAATAGTGAATTCAATTCGGACGGAACCTTAAAAGCAGAGGTACGCCAGAAAGATTTGGAGGGGGGGATGAGCGTTGCTGCCATTGATAGCTATGAAGCTATTAAAAAAGCTGATTTTGAAGAATGGAGAAAGCTCGATGAAACCGATCCCGAACCTTGGGTAAATTATACAGCATACGATTTCTTCACGGAAGATGAAAAAAAATATTTCAATCCAGACGGAACGCTCAAGGATAATAATTTTCTAGATGCACCAGGTAGTTTTGATTATTGGATGAGGCAAAGCCGTCGTAAAATGATTGAAGTTGATAACTACAATAGTGTTTCAGAGCGAGATGCAGCACAGGGCATAAATCATGGGCAATGGCTGATGGATTCTCGCCGCAACCGCGCAAAGAATTACGCCAGGAATATGAAACAGCACAAGCAGGATATGCGTAATCACGAGGAAATCTCGTCGCTATCCTTTGATGTGGATGCTGACTCTTATTTTTAAAGTTGAGAAAAAATAGCCAGAAGTAGAATTACTCTACTTCTGGCTATCGTTATGTTAAGTACCGAATCCAAAGTGACTCCAGTTGCCGTAATCTGCCAGATCTCTTGATAGGAAGCTTTCTAAGCTACCAAGAATGATTGAGGCTTGTCTTTAGCCTTAATCGGAAATCAAGGTTAAAGTAGCGCGGTAACTACTGCAACACAACATATTATTGCTACAGCAAGGCACAAATTAGACAGTTTTTGCAGCAGGTACAAAGTAAATCATCAATTCGCCAGACTGGTCTTTGTGCCATTTTTCAAACTTGGCTCCAGCCATTGCCATTACCGCTTGGATTTTGTCTATTTCAATTGAGTTACTTGCTGAAATACCAACGAAATAACCAGGTTGATTTCGATCAACCTGGTTATTAGAAATGATGCAAACTTCGGCTGTAGGGCAACTAGCACCGTTTCTCAAAATTGTTTCAAGTTTCTTTGCTGATTGTTCGACAAACATAATTATTTCTCCACTATTATCTAACTAATCACGCTAACTTTTGTGTAGCAACAAGAGGATTGCGCGGCGACCTTCCTCTTGTTGCATGGGAGGGGTTGTTTACTCCATTGCATTCCAAGTGTTTTAATGAATTGTAAAAATGTTTTGCAGTCGCTTACTAATTTTTCTAGTGAATCGCACGAATTTTCTTGATAACCGCCAAAGCAACTTCAACTTTTGTCGGAATAAAAGCCCTTGCTTTCCACTGGATAATTTCGCCAAAAGCTCCCAACGACTTGAGCAAATCAAGTTCACTTTTACCTTGAAACCCAATTATTTCAATCCGATGCTGCCCCGCAACCAAGCTATTAACTAAAGACAAATTCTCTGTTAACAATACTTTTTGCTTTTCGTGATAAACAGATTGAAATATTTCCCTCTCTGTCATCGAACAAGCGAAGCCAAACTGGGCGGCAAACCTAGTCATGGCAAAGGCATTGAGAACCCGACCAAGCAGTTGTTCTCCCTCATCAGTTTGTAGCCGATACACCCTCATGCGAGTGGGATCGAGCTTTTTCCAAAGGGGCAATAGTAGTCCCGTGATTAAGTAGAAAGTGCTGTAAGTAAACTCAGAAATACCCTGGATTTCTTGATTCCAAGCCTCAGTAAATTCCTCAAGGCTTACTACTCTCCATTTTGAATCGCGGAAATCCTGCATGGATAACTTGGTATTTCCCAAAGGACGCAACAAGTTAACGCGAGGTATGTTCTTGCCATCATCTCCGATTAGGGTACTGGTAGCAGTAACTACTGCAACACCACCAGATTTTTCGTTGATGCACAATCGCCCTTTGAAAAGATTAGCTTTTTCAATGGCAGTGTGGACTAAAGTAATGTTAGCTCTCTGTTTTTGCTCAATTTTGACTGCATGACTTAAAGCAAGAGTACGAGGATGCTGGTAAATAACGGTACGCTCAAGAACGCGAAAGCCTTCTGAACGTAAAGTTTCAACCCCAACTTCATAAACTCCAGCATTAATTGCTTGCTCGATTCTAGACTCAATTCGCATCTCTAATTCTTCAAAGATGCGTTTTTGATCGGCAATCGGCATCGCCAAACAGCGATTGAGAAACTGAGTAATTGGGGGTAAGTCCTCCTTAAGAGTTCCTTCTTCCGTAACTAGCTTTAAACCCGTTACAGCCAGGAACTTCCCCAGGCTAAAGCCCTCAATTTGACCGCGATAGATAGCAGCGTATAATTGGCGCAAAGAAGCTTTAGCATAATCGCTTTCTAGGTTGTCTTCCTCCTTGAATAACCCTTGACCGCCTGTTTGCCTTTGACCTTTAGTTAAAGCTCCAAGAGAATCCAACCGCCGAGAAATGGTGCTGGTAAAACGCTTTTCGCCTTTAACGTCGGTGGAAACTACCACAAATACCGGGGGTTGTTTCTGGTTGCTGCGATTAGTGCGTCCCAGCCCTTGAACAGCTTCATCGGCTCTCCAACCAGATTCCAACAAGTAATGCTTTCTTAGCCTCTGGTTTTTGGCGCTCAAATCAGCATGGTAGGAGCGCCCCGTACCGCCAGCTTGGGAGAAAATTAGAATTTGCTTTTGGTCGTTTTGGAAGGTTTGCGCTTCTACTAAATTTGCATTAGCGCTGCGCCTTTGAACGACGAGTTTGTCGCTATTACTTGTAATTTCCCTGATGATTCGCTTGCTTCTCCCAGTGCATTCTGCCACTTGTTCGTGACCAAAATGCTGCACTATTTGATCTAAAGCCGATGGGATGGGCGGTAATAGAGCCAAAGACTCAATTAATTCATCACGCTGTGCGATCGCTTCAACGCAGAAAACTGGATTACCATCGCAGTCAGTAGCAGGCTTAGAATGTTCCACACCTTCTTTATCTGTCCATACATCGTGTAACACAACAGGAAAAGCTTTCATTAGGTAGTCAAACAGGTATTCTCTAGGGGTGACATCTACTTGAATATCGTTATGCTGAGATGCGGGAATTTCCGTAAGTCTTCGATCTAAGAGTGCTTCATCAGTAGAAACAAGCTGAATAACAATAGCGCGACCAGCTTCCAAGTCTTTTTCCATAGCCTTAATTAAGGTCGGGCATTTCATTGAAATTAATAAGTGATTAAAGAAGCGTTGCTTAGTAGACTCAAAAGCAGAGTAAGCGGCTGACTTGGCATTGGAGTTTCGAGTTTTACCAGCGTAAGAAACAATATTAGTTGCTTCCATTGCCGCCTCAATATTGGCATGAATAATTTGGTAGGCGTGGGCGTAACGATCGTAGATATCAACTTGGGCTTCTGTAAGTTGATGTTCCAAAACTTCGTACTGAACGCCATCATAAGAAAGGCTCCTTGCTGTATACAGCCCTAAAGCTTTAAGGTCGCGGGCGACGACTTCAAGGGCAGCAACTCCACCTGTTGCCACACTACTGATAAAGTCTTCGCGATTTTTGAATGAGGTATTTTCCCCACCCCACAAACCTAATCTGTCTAGGTATCCTAAGTTAGGTAAGCAAGTAGCTCCGGTTGCTGATAAGTAAAGTACGCGCGCCTGGGGCAAGGCTTTTTGGAGGCGCAAACCAGAAATTCCTTGTAAAGAAGCTTTCTTATCGCCGCGAAGCCCTGCGTGCGCGCTTGCGATATCGCCTTTTTCCGCAACGGCGTTTGCCATTGCGTGACTTTCATCGAAAATAATCAAGCCATCAAAGTCCTTTCCTAGCCAGTTTACAAGTTGCCCAACCCGCGAAATTTTACTTTGCTTTGCCTCGGTTCTAAGAGTCGCGTAGGTACTAAAAATAATCCCTTGCGGTAGATCGATCGTTTCACCTTGGCCAAACTTAGATAAAGAGATAATGTCATATTCGCTGCCACCTAGCGCGCACCAATCGCGCCTCGCATCCTCTATTAGCTTGCTGGACTTGGAGATCCAGAGAGCTTTGGTCTGTCCGCGCAGCCACCTGTCGAGCAAAATACCGCAGCACTGCCTCCCTTTCCCAACTCCCGTACCATCGCCAATAAAGTATCCAGTGCGAAATTGAACGGCTCCAGGGTCATTTTCGGTAGATAGCTCTACTCGATCTAGAGAGTCGTCAACTTTGTACCAAGAAGAAAGGAATTGTTCGTGAGCATTACCCGCGTAAATAATAGATTCTAGTTGGGCATCGGAAAGAATGCCTTGGGTAATTAGTCTTTGCGGTAATTTAGGTCGGTAGGTGGGTTTGGGAGGAGCCACCGATGCCATAGCTGCCGATTGTACTAGAGGGGTAATGTGAGCAACGGCTTTGGAGATGCGGACGGTCTGAGACTTATAAGCTTCGTAGATGCCTGAACTTAGGGGTGGAGTATTTCTATCCCAGTCAATCGCTTCGTAATTGAGATCGATAATATCATTGAAATCTTGATGAGATACTGAAGAAATAGCAACTTGAGGTTTTTTAGTTGAAGTTAGCTGCACTGCTTGACTAAAACCTGGCAACAAACCTAGAGAATCAGTTGGTGCTAACTTTGTTTCAGCAACGGCTTTAGGTCTTAATGGCAGATCGCAAATTTCCTTCAGTAATTGAGACAAGTTTAAGCATTCATTAATAACTTCCCGCGTCCTTGTAGTAGAAATTCGGTCAATTACCGTAAGTCTAGTTTCGATACTAACCCCGTGCTTAGAATAAGCATTACCCTCAATGCCACAAGAAAATACAACCTGTCCGTATTTTTCTAATTGGTTTGTGAATAAGTCTTGCCAGTGGTGATTACTAGGACTAAACCAGTTGGCAGTAATTGCCACCAAGCGACCGCCAGATTGCAATCGCATCAAAGCAGATTTAATGTGCTTTAGTGTCGCAAAAGGATTGCGTTTGTCGCTTCTTTGAGATGCGCTAAACGGTGGGTTCATTATGACTACCGATGGAGACAAACCGCGATCTAGCAGATCGTCAATTTGCTCGGCATCGACGTTGCTAACACTAACTCCTGGAAATAATTCGCTTAATAATTCTCGGCGAACTTGGTGGAGTTCGTTAAGGATTAGTTTTGCTCCAGCAAGTTCTGCCCAAATAGCTAATAATCCCGTCCCAGCACTAGGCTCCAAAACTAAGTCAGAGCTACTAATTTGGGCTGCTTTAGCGACACAGTAGGCTAGAGAAACTGGGGTACTAAATTGCTGCAATGAAATTTGTTCGAGCGATCGCTTTGTTTGTGTGGGCAATAAAGCCTGAATACCCAGCAAATGCTGGAGTACGAAACTAGGAGATTCCAACGTGAAGGTTTTTGCATACTGTCGCAGATAGATAATTAATCCAGCTTCGGCTGCTTCATAAGCATCTTTCCACTGCCAAAATCCTTCCGCGTCAGTGCCTCCAAATGAGGAATTCATAAGGAGTGAAAGTTTTTGAGGGCTAATCTGTTTGCCTTGGGCAATTAATTGGGCAATGGTATTGCCCACATCGACAATCAGTTTAGCTTTTTGTAAAACTGAAGCATCGAGCTTAAGAATAAGTTGCTCGGCACTTACATTGGGGTGAGTTTTGATATCGAATAAATTTAGTTGAAGCATAGTTTTATAAGAAATTTTTCCTTCGTCGTAGCATCCGCAAACAAAAAGAAGCCTGCAAGTAAATTGCAGGCTTTTCTAAAGAACTAAATGAAAATAGGTGATAAAAAGATGTGCTTAGTTTTCTGAGGAATTCAGAACGTCTTCGGGAAAAACAACATCTTCGTAGAGCAAGGAAATAGGATAATGGAGATTAACGCTCTGTAGATGAATGTCCATTTCAATAACTTTAGTGTCAGTTTCTTCAGGAATATAAGGGTTTAATTCCCACATTCCTTTCTCATTAAGGCGATAGCACTCTACAGCCATTCTGTCCGTGTCAATTAAGACGTATTCTTTTAGCGAATCAATCCGCCGATAATTGGCGAATTTTTTACCTCGATCGAAGCTTTCTGTGCCAGGGGACAGCACTTCAACAATTAAGCAGGGGTGATAAACAATTTTACGGGCGGTGAGATCGCTTTTGTCACAAGTTACCATCACATCTGGGTAATGAAAAGGTCCATTCTGTGAGACTCCTACTTTAGCATCTGCCATAAAAACTTTGCAGCCAGAACCCTGTAGGTGACTTTTTAATGCGGATGTGAGGTTCACGGCAATGGAGTTATGGGGTAGAATTCCCCCAGTCATAGCAAAGACTTCCCCATTTATATATTCATATTTAACGGGTTGTTGTTCTTCCCATTCCAAATACTCTTGAGGAGTCATCCATTGGGGTTGTGGTTGAGCTATCATCGGTAATTTACCCTTATACATTGAAAAAAATGGCAAACTATAAAACCTATATTTATAGTTTGCCACTTGTTAAAACTCAATTACTGTTGCGCCTTTGATTATTAGTCGCAATGCGGCGGTAGTTTCTTTTATTGTGCAACTTCTACGGATTAGCGCGATCGCCCGATAGTCAATTCCAACCGCCGACCATAAAGGTGTCAACCTTTTTAGTTTCTCGCTTTTATCTGCGATCGCACTCGGATTAACAGTAACGTCAATACCAATAGTCCAGCCACGAAAAGTGAACGTGGCATCTATGCCATAGACGTAATCTAGGATTACTGAAGCTGGGACATTTTGCCAGTCGATTAAAAATTGCTTCCCTACTTGTCTACCATATTCAGATAGCAAATAGGGCATCGCTTGGATAAGCCGCTCTCTGCCTACAGATAAGGATTCGGCAATATTGATTAATTTAACAGAGGCAAATTCAACCCTTGGTAATCGCGCAGCTTTTAACTGCTGGCAAAATATTTGTTCGCCAGCATAACCGCAGATATTTGGTGCTAACATAGTGTTTGGTTTATAGTGCGATCGCGTTGACTTTTAGTTAGTCAACGCAATTGCTTTTTCACCCCAAACTTTGCGTTAGCAATAAAAAAAATAGATACAAGTCTATATAAGACTTATATCTATTCAGAAACTAGCTAAACGTTGTAGCTAGTTCTTCTTCAGCAACCACTATAGGTAAGCTAGTGGGAGTGAATGAATTGATTTTAAACACGGGTACTCTATTGATTATATCAATGTACCCACTGGCAAAACCATTAGAGTTAATACCCGCATTCAACATGGTTACAGCAGTTGCGCCGTAACCTTCATAGTTTAAGTTAGTGCTAGTTTCGCCATCTTTACTGTAATTAGAGAACTCTAGAATACCACTAGAAAATGCTACACCACCAGTAGTCAAAACTTGACGAAGAGAATTAATTTTAACGGTCATGTTCGACAGCATAGTTTACCTTTAAGAATTATTTTTCACTAAATCATTTGCGTTAGCAATTTTATCTACTAGCTACTGTGTAGCTAGTAGATTAGTTAGTTAAACAGCTACAGGTTCAGGAGCCTTTTTAGCTCCGGTAATTAGATCAAGTCTGCTAACTACAAACACCGCTTTAGCTCGGTGTTCACCAGTATCTTTATCAGTCCAAGACTCAACTTTCATTTCACCTTGAATTGTTACCACTTTACCAA
>Ga0181467_100773_pt1 | contig 15562 bp, 13 predicted proteins | sample InSIn5gowninarea_2_FD_119079 | JGI IMG/M metagenome (GOLD analysis project Ga0181467, IMG submission 119079) | Clean room microbial communities from NASA Spacecraft Assembly Facility at Jet Propulsion Laboratory, Pasadena, California, USA -... ... | reverse complement strand
GCGTGAAGGTCAAGAACAGGTAGGGAAAGGGAAAGGTGGGAGTGTACCAGGTCATCACATTATCTGCGCCCATCCTCGCTGGCACTGTGGTCACGGAGGCGTCGTGGCTTTGGACGCATTTTGTTGGAAGTGCGTCCGTCCAGGTTGAGGTGAAGCAGCCGCCATAGGTGCCGGAGGTGGTGTAGACTTCGCCGGGGTCACAAGTTAATCTCTCGACTGTAGTCATGTCAGTGATAGGAACTGTCGGTGCAATTTTTATCGTGACATACAAGTTCCTTTGTTGTCGTAGAAGCCTAGAAATCGTTGATCGGTATCTCGGGGTAAGACGGGAGGATTGGTAGATATTGGGTTTGGGGTTTGGCGTGGAGACATGGCGGTCCTTGTTGGTAGGAAATGGGATCCAGAGGTTGGCTGGGTTTTCGTTCGATTCGGCGAGATCTGAAGCAGGAAGTTGTAACAACAATGGTCGTTATCGAATTAAGAACATCGATGGGTATCTTCTGGATGTTATTGCTCAATAGAATTGAAGACTTCTTGCCTGTTGTCGACGACTTCGCGAGACACGCAGTCGCGAGAGTGAATTGAAAGCGGAATATCGATGATCTCACGACGATTAGGGAGGAACCTAGTAGAAGGCCTCGAAAGCGGTTGAACAGTATATGAAGTACTAAGACGCTTAATGGTGCGACGCTTTCCCCACAGCCATGTACATTTGCGCAGCTTGCCTTACAATCTCGAATCTGCAGTATGTACCCTGGATAGAATTTCGCCGACCATTTAGAACTATCTACCAGCTAGCGCACGGGAATCTGCGAATTCGTTGTCGTTGTTGGAAAGGTGCGACGATAGATCGGCCAATCATAAGCAAGCACCGAAGCCATCGAATTCCCAAGAAACCTGTGCAATCGCCAAGGACGAGGCGAAGTGACTTTGGGACCCAATAAGAGATGGTCCAACAGCGGGAAATGCGGCGTGGCGTTCGATGGCATCGTGGGCGTGTCGCAGTTCGCTTGGGGGCTGCCTCAGCCTCGCTGCACGCCTAACGGTTTTGCCATCACAGCAGACGAGTAAACTTGCTCTTTCTCCATCAAGGGTATCATTTACTGATGCTAGTTTTATGTACTGTCTTGAGAACATTTGATGCATTGAGTACAATTCTTCTGTCAACCGGCGTTTGCTGACTCTCGGGGACTTTTGTGTGATTCACCGTGTTCAGCCCTGTGGGTGGCGCTGAGATACTCCGCGGAGGTCATGTCTACCTTCGTCGGCCATGCTTCTGCGATGTTGTCAGCGAAAATCTCCGAAATGGATTGGGAAGATGGCGCATTCCTGCAAAGTGATTGAGAAGCATCTCACGAATAGCTCTGTTCACTTTGACAAGAATAACGCGATTTCAATCCGGGCTTTGCGTACAGCAATCAGACTCCTGCTTTCTCCGCACAACCAAACATGCGGTCCCGACTCGCCGTCTTTCAGCCCATACTTGTCAACTAATGAGGGGACACTGTTAGCGAATGCTTTCTTTGGGGGGTGTCTGACATGGAAGGTCGGCCCTCTGTATGCCTGGAACCCCGTCATTGCCTCCTTCCGAGTATTGTGTAATTTTCGAAACGGGGTTTACTCACTAATGCTGTCCATTTGCTTCGCTCGCACGCGATTGGAACTCAAAGTCGTGATTCTTTCTGCCCACCCATACAAGAATATTGCCGTGTTCAGAGGACCAAGAGCCTCCGATACTTCTTCTGCCGATTTCGGTAGTTGCGACATTTTTTCGCTGATGTTACTGGGCACAACGCGAATTGGGAGCTCGAAGCCTTCGGGAACTGTATGATCTGAAAGCTCTGACCAAGCCTTGACGAGGTCTGATGATGAAGTAGACGCATGTTCATTTCGAGCAAGTAAGATGTCGGCACGGCTCCTCTCAGAATCGGTCGCAAGTGTGTCTACGATGCTATTCATTTGGGCGGCGGCCTCCTGAGTACAAACCATGGGATGAGAGCCTATGTGAGGTCAGTTCTGCACCCGTGGACTTGATACCGAGAAAAGGTTTTGGAATCCAACGTGAAGTGCGGAATCATAATACTCCAAGATTTGGTTTCAAAGCAGCCAATTCTTATAAAAAATGTAATAGGAGATATACGAACCAATTGCGGGGTAAAGATGTGTGGGCAGAAGCTTCTCAATCTCCTCTTCTCGAATCTGAGCACGAACCTAGTGCATGGACGTTAGCTCGTAATCTATTTTGAGAGCATGGGTATTGCGAAGGATCACTTACTTCTCCGTTGTACCAGTCTAAGATTGGGCACGGCTTGTGTGAAATATCGGAGACAAGCGCCAGTAGTATGGTACAATCGATATTGACAATATCAGACATCGCGCGCGATCGGTCTACCAACATCTGCGGGAGGGCTTCTGAGAAATCGGGCGTTGGAGGTACTTGGTCCGCGAATTGTAGAGTGGCCCCTGTTGCCCTCATGTCGCTGAGGACTTTGTCGATTGCTTTTGTCTTTCCCGCCGTTATCCGCGTTAGTATTATTGTGACTTTGGGTACACGACCCTGGACTGTGTTTGCTCGAGCTGCTCGAACCAACTCTCGAGCAGTTTTCACGATCTCCACTTGGTCCTCATCGTCGTCGTCTTCCCAGTTGGTGCTTTGCGGGATGTCGTCGTCGGTGTCCGAGTCATTCTGCCAGCCCAGCTTTGCCAGATCAAAGAGCAGTCGTTTTTCGGATATGGTCGATACTCGTATCCATTCCATTCCGTTTTCTGCAACAATATCAACCAGTGCGGTGTCTTTGTTCTTGTTTCGAGAGCCTTTGGGACGCAATCCTTTGTTTTTCGGTGCACTTTTGCAATTGTAGTATTTCCTAAAGGCCAGGATACCCGATGATCGTTTCGCAGCGTTCCAGAGAGCCTCGTAGTACAGAACATTGGAAGAGACGACATACTGCCGAAGCTTCACCTCGGACATTTCTTGTGACGACACCTTTTTCAGGAATGACAATTCGTTTTGGAAGTCCTTCAATAGCTTAGCGCCTATACCAAATAACAATGGTGAAACCAGATTTGAGCCGGAGAATCCTCAAAGCGCCCGGGTTTGCGATCTTAGCTATCACTTACAGTTCGTAAACTACGGTGCTCTACTGGTCTCTCTACTTTGAAAAGCTTGGCTTGCTTCTCGGATACTACAGTAATATATTCGCCGACCTCATCGTTGAGTATCTGGCACCGATTGACGAGGTCAGCAAGGGAAGCCGAGACATCGGGGTCCACTTCTGGACGGTCAACAAGGCTTAGGGCCCCCATGTCTGGCGTGGAGTTGTTAGCCATTTAAGGTATTTCAATCTAGTAGAGACAACCAGAATTCCGTGGTCGAAAGTTGTTGTCGTGGTTTTGCTGGTTCGAGATTCAGTATTAGTGAGGATTTAGATCTTTCCCGCGCAAATTGTGACTCAAATATAGCAACGTGTTTTGGAATGTTCGAGAGCTCTTTCCCACAGGCTACAAACACCTCACCAGTCTTTGCCTTCAGTGGCGTCGAAAGGGCGCTGTCGTCGCTGCTCAGGTGTAGCTGTGTCGGTCCGACTTTGTTCCGACCCCGCGAAAAGTTGCCTGAGACAGCATCGACCCCACATCACTCTCTCGCGGTGCAGCATCGTCAATTACTGCTCACGATGCCCTACCTTGAGACGAGTGCCGAGTGGTTCGAGCAGTCGTCGCTCTTACTCAAAGCACGGCCTACTACCGTATGTTTGTAGCTTCATGGTTTTCCGCATGTTAACGCTAATACAGGCTCGAATAACCTCCAAATACTCTGTCCTGAAACCCTCAGCATCGAAGATAAAAAAGCGTCAAAAGTACCTCTCGAAACACCCAAACACCGCATCTACTTCAGATTCCAACGCGGTACCGCCGACATTGGCCAATCCCGAAGAGCCCACAGCCACCTTCACCCTCAAGACCTACGACCCGGTCTCTGGAACATGTCTGCAGTATGAGACGAACAAGGCGGCAGAGGTGGGGAGGTTAATTGGGAATCTTGGAAGGTTGGGAAGGCATATGGCGGCATTACCGGAGGTCACGGAGGATCTGAGTGCGCCAGCTGGGGGAGAGGGAACTTCGACGCCGAAGATTGAGGCAGACATCAAGATGGAGGATGCGCCCGAACAGAAGGCTGGAGGAGGAGGAAAGAAGAAGAAGAAAGGAAAGAAATGAAGGATCTTTGTTCGGGGTTAGAAGTGAACGAAGGCCAGCGCAGTCGCCGCGGAGAGACATTATGGCCATATGGGCTCTGAATTCAATGAGCTCAGCGCACAGTGGATTGGCCATATAAGAGAGAGTCTCGAAAAGACTCCTCAAGGGATCACGGTAGCGAAGGGAAGCATGACTAGCGGCGAGGGTATTAATCCCCAGTCAAGCATGGAATGCGCCAGAGACATTAGCGCTGGCTATTCTATTACATTCGGAATATGCACTCCAGTCATGTTACTTCGTTTATCAACCATGCGTTGTTATGGCCGACCTATCACACACCTTGACACTCTAAAGACGCTATATAAACATCGCATTGTGCCATATCCACCCCGCTTACTGCATAGTCTCATTCGCTGTTGTCAGCCTAACTGAAACTCTCTCCTTCAGGTAAAGATTCGCTAAACACAGGCTGCTCATCAAAAGTCTCAACATCATCAACGTCCTGTGGCAATTGTAGGTGACGCGTTCCACCAAACGAATCGTACACAATTACACCAGGCCCATACACCGTCTCTATCGGTCGATCATCTTCCTGCATCTGGTTCAAATAGCGTTGCATTCGCTCTTCATCCTCGCTCTCCGATTCCGTGTCAGAAGTATGATCAAAGACGTCTTGGGGGAGGAAGTCGTCGTCTGCACCGCAGTTGCTGACGGACCTGGAGAAGTCTTTGCGTGATTTGCGAGGCCTTTGAGGAGCGAGGAATCCGGGGAGACGAGGGAAAAGAGCCTTAACCTTTGTAAAAGGGCCGTTTTGCTTAAGACTAGCATCGTTCGCATGGGATGAGCGGACATAGATTTGGTTCAGATCTGGAACTTGGTATCCGAGCAGCCTCACTGCCCGGTCAAAACCCATAACCGCTCTACAAATAGTGGTCAGTCATGTATCTTATCCCTAAACTGACCTGGACTCACAAGTCTAAGACATAGATTCCCCAACCGGCACTTTCATCATCTCCTTCTACTCTTGATTTGCCCTCGACTGAAGATTTGAAGGACTGGGCCGGAGGTATTGCCTCGGTGCCAACCTTGCATGCCTCAGCCACAGCACGACCGAGGTCTGCCATCATTCGAGCTTCTTCTTCCGGCGTGTAATTGCTGAGAAAGGACAAGGTATGCGGGTGTTGGTACTCTGCATCTTGATAAAGTGTCAAGGCTTCATCATGCTCTTCTGGATGCGATGTGATTCGGGTTGAGTCCTTGTCATCATCTCGAAGTGACTGCCCATTATGATTACTCTGCTCATCACCCGATGTGGCAGCAGATGGTTTTTGGTTCATTCCTAATAGGGTTTGGGTCGTTGACTATCTGCAAAATAAATTGGAAAGTGAATGGTGGTTGTCGCGGAATATCGGATTCAACGGAGTGCAGTATTGCGTGTTTGAAACAAAGTCTCATTTGTCGTAGCGAAATGAGCCAGAAATGGTGACAGCATCCTTGCCTTACCAGACACGCTTGTTCGCAATCTTTCACTGGGCCGTGGTTGACCCTCGCAAAGGTCGAGGTTCAGCTTGAGACGAACCATGGCGGCTGCGAGCATGAAGACATTTCACGAGATAATTTCGCAGGGACCAAAGTCACATAGTTCTTGGTCCGTGCAAAAATTTCATCACAATTTTGAAATATTGAGCGAAGGGCTATTGATGTTTTAAATAGTGGAGGGAGCCAGGACCACTCGGGATACTCCCTGGCGTGAGTTGGGAAGCCTCGAGTGCCGGCTCCGCTCATCTTGACATGATCGCGCATTCACCCATAGAAGCTCAAATCAATTCTGCGCGATGGTTTCATCAATCTAAAGACAGTTGAGATGGAGCGTTGATGCTGTGGTGATGGACTTGCAGGTGGGCGCTCTAATTCCGCATCACGTGGTGATAAGATAAACTCCGCCTGCTAAACGTCATCCGCGGGGGCTCTTATATAAAGAAATGTCAACATTGACGAAGAAGCTCATCTTCGGTGTAATCTTCCTTATGAGCTTACTCACTGCCACACTGAGACGAAGCTCATTCAAGCCTCTCTTCCGCCCAATTGCACGAGTGAGTAGCTCCGCATTGAAGGACCAAATTGTTGCTTTGAAATGTGAACACTGAAGCTATGCAGCCAAGAACTGTGCGCGCCATGCATATCTTGTCGATTCCCATGTGTATGAGTACCCCGTTGGCTTCCAATTTTCATTGCTGATGAGCCGAAAGGGGAGGGGACGGGTAATAACTATGCCTACCTTGTGACAGATGACCAGTCAAAGGAGGCTGTCATAATCGATCCTGCAAACCCGCCGGAGTATGATAAATTGACTGTCAGTGTTTCAGTCTGGCTGATCAAACCAGGGTTCTACCGGTGCTGAAGGAAAAGACCGAGAGCGGTGCGATTAAGTTGTCTAAAATCATCAACACGCATCAGTGGGCTATATGCACCCATCCAAACGCCAGAGCAAAACTGATTTTCCTAGCCATCATGATCATGCAGGCGGCAATGCCGAGATTGTAAGCTCGAAACCCTCTTATCTACCCATGACCACATCTCCTGACCTTGCAGCTCAAACAATATCCTCTCCCCATCGTCGGAGGCAAGGACTGCGCCAGCGTGACAACCACCCCATCCCACAACTCGACATTCGAAATCGGCTCCATCAAAGTCACTGCGCTCCACACGCCTTGCCACACCCAAGACAGCATCTGCTATTTCTTCGAGGACGGCTCCGACAAAGCCGTCTTCACAGGCGACACGCTTTTCATCGGCGGCTGCGGGCGCTTCTTCGAGGGCAACGCAAAGGAAATGCACAAGGCTTTGAACGAGGTCTTGGGCGCGCTGCCGGATGACACAAAGGTGTATCCTGGGCATGAGTACACGAAGGGTAATGTGAGGTTTGCGAAGAAGGTGTTAGATAGCGAGGCGATTCGGAGACTGGATGACTATAGCCAGAAGAACAAAGAGACGCAGGGGAAATTCACCATTGGAGATGAGAAGGTGAGTCTACAGCTTTGTGGTGGGAAGACTGGGATGGCTGACGGGCTTGCAGCAACATAATGTCTTCATGCGGGTCAGTGACCCGAATATCCAGCAATTGGTAGGTCAAACGGAGCCGGTGGAGGTGATGCGTACGCTGCGAGAGATGAAGGATCGGTCTTGAGTGAGGAATGGGTTGGGTTTAGTGTAGTAGTTAGCAAACCAATCTGATACGCCCGGGTTCCGCCGGTCCAACACCAAAGAATTTTCGCTTACCCTTGCTGGTGATGCAAGCGGGGCACACCCCTCGTTTGCAGGTTCTTCTTATGAGGCATGAGCATAGTCATCTTCAGGTGCTTTTACGGAAAGTGGTATATATATTTATAATTGTCTGAAACCTTCAACATTAGGACACGTGGCCCAATGGCAAGGCGCTTGACTACGATTCAAACGGCATCAAGAGATTCCAGGTTCGATCCCTGGCGTGTTCATTCTTCTTTCTTTTTGCTATCTTAACTGTTGAGCTGGTGGTTGTGGCGTGGTAGTGCGTAGAAAGGGGTCGATTTGCGGGCTGGCCGGCCGACAATCCTTGTCGAATTTTTGCACAACACGCCCGACTGACAGACATAAAAGGCCCAGAAAAGGTCAAATTTCGACCATATCTTAATGATCTGCGCATCATTTATTTTCTACGTCTTGCGCTGTTTCGTTGCGGTGGCATGATCATCATTCAGGGGTCGTTGTGCTTCGCGCACGTCAACGACCCGATGCATTAATCTCTTCGATGAGAGAACAACAAAACTTTTTCAATACAATCCTAAGACATCTGGAAGTTATCAAAGTCTTCCTCATGGCAAAAAAGATTTTGGTCTTGCGTCGTCGAAGCGATTCGATTCAACTTCTTTTTACATGTACACGAGTTTCCACCATATACATGAACTCGAGCCTCGCGCAAATCCGCAGAGGTAAACTCGACCGGACGTTCAGCGATGCTGGGAGAACATTGAAATTATCCAGGTAAATTTCACGATTTTTCGGTTTCACAAGGACGAGTACGATTGGCAGAAACGAAACTCGCGAGATTGTCAAGGCCCGAATACTGCCGATTACTAGAGCCTTGACGAGATCTTACCACCAGACTGTGCATGACACATTATGCCTTAGTAGCGCCTCCCAGATAGAGATCACGGGCGACATACACTTCGTCCTCGCTGACACGCCATCCAACGTCGACTTTGTGACATGAGCAGACGGAGCTATTGTTCGCCTTCGAAATCTCCTATGCAAGCGCAGTACCCATGATGTCCTCTACTCTAGCGGACTGGACGGCTTTATAACAGACGTTTGTAAATACCTAGACCTGGTCAAAATAATTTGGCCGGATTCAACATCAGCCTTACATACTTGCTCTGGAGGTCAGATTCCGACTGGAAAGTCCCGTAAGGCACGGACATTGCTTCCTCGTCGACCATCTACAGACCATAGACAACTCCAACCACCCAAACACGTCTCAACATCTCGAGGGTCGGTATGAAGAAGGGCATTTCGAGAGAGCCTCCCACCAACTGCAAGAAGATGTGCCAGTCCGGAGAAATTTTTTTTTAGAAGGAGAGTCCGCAGGACCCTTTTCAAATGTTGCTTTGGTCACCAATTACGCGCCACGTCCTAGCGCTCGAACTTTTCAGGATGAGATGGAGAAGACATCGGATTAACAGCGCAAAGAATGCAGCAAGGGTCTTGTGCCAGAGAGGATTTCGAACAAGAACATCCGGCTGCACTCGAGACTGCCTACACCATGTTGTCATTATATCGAGACGATTCTGTATGAGAATATGGAGACGAAAGATGAGGAAGATTGCTCGGCATTACCAAGAAAGCTGATTATACGTTTGCTGCCTGGCTGTGATTACCGCAAAGACGTCCACCGCAAAAGCGACACATCAAAGAAGCACTTCAACGACCGGCAGACTTTTCCAGACTTTCACCATCAGACGATGATGGAGATTAAATCACATCATACATTGAATCTCTTGACAATAGCCGTAACGACGTAGACCGCGTCTGACTTTAATCCATGCATGCTGGTGCCGCCGAATTTCAAACGGCTCGCTCCAGGTGATTTGGCCAGTCAAGATTTCAGGGGGTAGAGCGGAGGTGGAAGCTATGGCAAGTCAAAGCAGCGGAGACACGCAACACATACGCTTTAATCCTTGTATTCTCCTAACGTTCCTATCCACACCTTTGGAGACCATCCATCTCACCAGGTGTGTGCCATAATAGACCTACCCAAAGCCAAGGGCAAATGCAAGGGTAGACCCCAATTTCAAGGTCGCCGCGCCCATCCATATCAAGAAAGAATCCCACCTGGGCCGGCCCTACCCGTTAATGAGAACTCGATGCGGCCAACGCCGGTTGCTATGCAAAACTAGTAATACAAAACATGAACAAGCCATCCACGGTGCCCGCTCAGTAAGTCTCCATACCTCTCGGCACGATATTCCTCCTCTGCAAGCCGCGCGAATCATCTCCGGCCCTCATCATGTGCGGGGAGGTTGTTGGCATACGGGATGCTTGCAGATTATGAGCTGTCGCCCCAGTCGACGCCAGTCCACCAATCTTTGAGGAACTCATGTCAGCTTCGTCTTCAGAGGTGTATTGGGTGGAGGGGGTACCCTCTGGGCCACCGGTAAGCGTATCTGTATCTGACATTTCGGTGTCGGGCTCGTATTGGGAGGTATTGGAGCTATCTTCTTCAGACATGTCCGTGTCCAAGTCCGCTTCCGACATTTCTGTGCCCATGTCTTCCGATGCAGGGGATGGATGGCCAATCGAAGCGGCTTCGACGGAAGAGTTCTCGACTGAGTTTACGTCCTCCGCCGGGAGGGGAGGCGGCGGTGGAACATCATGTGTAGCGAAGTCGTCCCAGCACATGTCGATGTTGTCCTCTTCGACAACAAACTGCTCTGGTGCTTCGACCTCCACTTTTGGAGCCTGCACCCGGACGTCTGGAACTTCGAGAACAGTTTCGAGGAATGTCTTGATCAGAGCATCCTCCACCTCTGGTTCTACTGGGAGTGGGTCCTCACCGTCCGGCTTCTTCTCGTAGAATAGCATGAACACGTCCATTCGAGCATAACGCCCGGTTCCGTTTCCAAACACAACGTCCTCGGAGACCTGGGTGACTGTCTCATCGTCGCATGCCCACCATAGCTCCTGTGCATCTTTTGGCTCTGGATCCTGCGCGGAGTCTTCATTAGACTGCTTATATTGCTTCTTGAAGCATACGTAATGGCCCGAATCCGCAGTGCCAGAGTGCTTCACAACTGCACGGAGGTCGTAGAGGACCTTCCGAATGGGGTGTTTCCAACTCTCTTGCGGATGTAAGCCAGGGATGAGGGGTTCGTGCGGATTCATGCGCCACTTGTCCCTGGGCTCAGCGGGATAAGGTAGCATCCAAGGCCCAAGATCGAGCTCCTCAGGAAAATCGATCCTGGCCCTGTTCTTGCCTGGATACCCGTTGATGAAGACGCTTCTGTTGATATGGATTGGAAGTACGGCGGGCGCGAGGCTGAAGGCGATCTGCTTCGACTTCTCGCCTTTAATCCATTTGTCCTTCTTGATGTTGCACTTTTTCAGAAGGGTATTGTCGTCAAACTGTTCATCATCGAGAGCTTCCGTGACGTGATCGTATGCTTGGTCAAATTGGGCCTTCAAGCCAACAGGAGTGTTATTCTCAAGTGTCTTGGCAATGTGTTTCAGCAGAACCTTCTTCCTCTGCATCAACGTGCAGTTTGGGCAGTCAATGTCCTGCATAACGTCCATTTGAGTATAGTCGTCTATGCATTCGCGAACGTCGTTCCGTATGCTGTTGTTTGGCTGAACAGTCAGGCCGCTACTGAGTTCGAGCAGCATCAGACCCTCGCAATAACCACATTGTCGGCAACCAACCCGCTGGGCTTGAAATCCCCGCGTAGGAAAGGGAGACATCTCCTGTTTTGCTGTGGATAACGGCGACTCGTTTAGTAAATCCAGTGCTGATACTAATGACGCTTGGGAGCGTCGCCTCCAGTCCAGCTCGCGCTTGAGCTCCTCTTGCAGGGTGCTCATGATGTTGTCAAAATACTCGTGGGCATCCTGCTGTGTGTAGGTGTTCATTGACCGCAAGGGCCCTTGGATGACGAAGTGACGGCCGAGGTTTGCAGGGCTGTTGAGCGTGGTGGAGATTTCATAGAGAGCGGCGGTCGTCTTGTGGGGCTTCTGGAAGTCGCAAACGGCGGTGGACAGGTAAGATTGAAGCGGTGAGAGAGACGTGAGGCCCTGGATGACGCTATTCTGGTAACAGGCCATGGCCGGGTTGTAGAGGCCGGCAGGAGTATTGCTATGACTTGTGGCCCATCCCTTAGTGACGCCTTGCACTCCTTTCTTCAATAGCCCCGTGCTGTTCAAGCCGAGCGAGGAGAGGAACTTCCCGCCGCCAGACGCAGTGTTGCTTGCGCTGTCCTGCATTGCCGATTCTCCGCTGCCCGCTATCCTACTCCCAAGCTTCGCCCGAGTGTACAAGACCATATCGACGAATTGATAGAACCACAACCACACAGGAAAACCGAAGAGTTCGGCGGCCTTGAAGAGTATGTATGCTCCGGCGAGGAGGGCCAGAGCGGCAGACCAAAGGGGGTTCTCAGGCAGAGGTTGGTGAGGGAAGGATGCCGCCGACCGGTCGTCAAGATAGTGGCTGCTCATTGTATTGTTAGTTCCAGCACCTCCAAGTGAAAGCTCGGGATCTTGGTAGTAGCAATGCGCGGGGGAACGAGGGATCGTTTACTTGTCGCAGGGCCGGTGCGCTGGCAGGTAGACGGGAGAGAGCGCGCCGATGTGGTCGATTGTGGGTGCGACATGGAGAGGCGGGGCGAGTTGGCGAGGTGGCAGAGTGAGGGTGGCGGCGAGAGTCGTGTTTGCGAGGGCGTGACGGTTGAAGGCAGGCAGGTCAGCGTTGACACGGCAGAGGGCGGACCTCCGCGCCGCCGCCGCTCGCTCGTGAATTGGATGCCAAGCCCGAGCCACATGGAAAGTTTGGTGACCGCGCTGCCCTTATCCTTTCACCCAAGAAACTTCAGAAGTGGACCTGTCCTCGGGGCCCTAGACGCGAACAGGAAGGGCTCTTGGGATACTCGAGTCTTTTCAAAGATTGCCTTCCCGAACACACTCATCGAATTCACCACCTCGACCCCGCAGCCCACAATGGCCAAAACTGCAAAGACCAAGAAGCGCCGTATGCTCCCACATCGCCCCTGGGATACAAGTCTTTAACATTTCCTAGAAGCGTCAATTCACTCTCGTGCAGCTCGCCGCGCCTCCCCTTCTGTCGATCTGAGCGGCCCCTCCAAATCCAGCGCGCGCGCATCTTCCCCCGCCCGCAACACCACAAAACCACACGTCCTCGCTGCCCAGCCCACCGGCATAAGAAAGACAAAATCCAAGCCCGTGAAGAGGCAAAAGCGGCTGCGACAAATAAAGTCCATGGAGAAAGGTGCGGATGCGCTCGACAAATTGGAAGTCAAGGTGCAGCGCAGTGTGGGGAACGAAAAAAAGGTGCGTGAGAGGCGAAAGGGCTGGGAGGAGGTAAATGATGGCAAGAAAAAGAAGGGAGGATTCGAAGTATTGGGTGATGGAGAAGAGGACGGCGGAAAAGAGAGGGAATGGGTGAGCGACGAGGAAATGGACGGTGCTGCCGATGTGGTGGTGCCAGAGGTCAGCGGCGAGGTCAAGGAAGTGGTTGTGCTACCCGCGAGCGTGCCATTGCCGCCGCCAGTTGACGGGGAAGAGATGCTATAGCGAGTGTAGCAGGCGCAGCAGTGAGGCGCTGAAGCTACGTCAACTCGGCCACGCGATTCCTCACGATCATGGTATGGCGTTCGGATGGAAAATTTCAGTTCAAACTGCTTAAAGCAGATGTGAGATGCAATGGTTATGCACTAGATACCCGTCAAAAGTTCACACCGATATATGCCCCATGTATGCTGCGTCATGCCCAATGCCCATGCGATGCTGTGAAAATAACTCCTGAGACCATGCGACCTAAGCTTGATCATCCCTATCCTCCTGCGCGCTCACTAGACTATCCCCAGTCCTGGAAGCCGACGCCGAGACAGACTCTCCATCCTCGCCCATTGTACCCAGTCCGGCCCAGCTGCCAGCTGTCGCCATGACCAAATTTTTGTTCAAGTCCTTGTCGAACCACTGCTCTCTCCTCTTAGTCTCACGCCTGCCCCCTTCAAGGGCTGTGCGACTAGCCCTCGTTGTCCGCCCACGCTTGCCCGTGCCCCCTTCTGAGAGAAGATTTCCCAGACGAATTCGCTGCGCATCAAGCCGAAGCTCATGTGCCACTATGCTGCGTACGTAGGGCGCCAGGTCCTCTGCCACGATGCGGAACGTCCGATCAAATGTGGAAGCTGTGAGCTGGTAGGATGTGGCAATAGTCGCTGTAGTGGAAGGTGGCGAGGCCAGAATATCGAAAGCATCTGAAAAGTCGGGCCGTGAGAGATGCTTCTGTGTACGATTTTCCTGCTTCTGGTCCAGAATAGCTTCGGTCATGCGGCAAGCCTTTCCTGGTTCACCTGTGAATTCCTTTAGATAAGTGTCAAGCTCGAAACAACGTTGAATTTGGAGCTGGCTTGAGATATAAAGATTCGTGTCAAAGGTGGAAAAGTCCGAGAGATGATCAATCTGGATGATCGGAGCTGCTTCTGTAAAATTTGAGCTTTCTTTGGCCGTTATTGGGGGCAAGGTAGGGTCGGTCGGCTCGTGAAAATCTGCTTCGTAGGAGGGCAGTCCTACTCGGCAGTACACATCTGCTGCGCTGGCCGATTCCGCAATCCTATCAAATTGCTTCAGAGCAGCCAAGGAACCCGACGGCGATTCGGCCGATCGCTGGACTTGACTTGAACATTTATTCTCCAGCTCAGGCTTTATTGCCCAACTTTCCCACAACTGCTTGGCCAACTCCTCCTCCTTGTCCAAGTTGGTGCTGGACTCCGCCATAGCCACGTCGTGGGAGAAGCAGCCCATGCCAGATTGATATGTTCCCTCGCTAGCCACACGAAGTAGTCGGCCTTGTTCATTCACGTCTTTTCCTGGTGGCCAACGTTGGTAGACCCATTCCAGTCCTCCTTTCCGATCACCAACTGACATTTGGCACCAGAAGTTCAGCTCGGTGATGCTGGCCCGGAGGTCGTTGTTTTTGCATCTAAACAGATCAAGTACGGCTTTTCGCTTGAGAATATGGCCCTCACGCGCAGCGAGCAGCAAAAGGTAGTCCACTGCCAGGTCGGTAGGTGGAGGCCCGAGTCGCAGTACAGCTGCAAGAGGCATCTCATGCATCGGTATGAGCTGCTCGTTGTTGCAAGTAATAACAATAGGTCGTTTCGACTGCGACGCAATCTTATTGACTTGAAACCAGAATTGCTGATCTTCCTCGAAGAGAATGTCTGCCTCTTCAAGGAGTATGAGCGACTGTTTCTGAGTTTTTCGTGTAGATCCGAACAGCGTTGGTTGTGCCCCAGATATGGGTTTAGACTTGGCCGCATCCAATGCCTTGGGTTGCACCTTGGGTTGCACCTTGGGCTTGCTTGAAGCTTTCGATTTGGAGGTGAAGAAGGATGTCATAGTGCCTTGTCGTCCACTTTGCAGGTCTTCCTGAAACGCTTGGCGAATGTGCTCAGTTTCCGTCTCGTCAGTAGAGGCCTGATCTTTTATATCCACAGGCTTGTCGCGTTTATGATTGACGAGATGATTTTCGGTCATGTCGCCTACCCTATCTTGAATGTCCTTTCCAGATCGTCGGCTGCTAGAGGATATCTCAAAGACGTCAAACTCAAGTTCTTTTGCAACCGCGTAGACCATGGCGCTTTTGCCGCATCCGTGTGGACCACTCAGAACAATGACATTCTTGTTGCGGGTCATTCTTGGCCGCTTCAAAGACCTGGGCTGCGTAAAGCCCCTTTCTGGGCGACCGTATGTTTCACAGTCTGACAGCTCAATCAGATCCTCGTCCAATTCGTTGTAATCACCCTCAACAATAAAATCGTCTTCTGCCTTCTTCCGTTTCTTTTTGGGCGGTTTCTTGACGTCTGATCCAGCTGCAATTTTAGCCGGATCTCGCCCACTGTTGACAGACATTACTGTGAGGTTTTTCAACCAATCCCGAAGAATGTGTGCCTCTTTCCCGCCTTGCAGGACATGGGTCGCAGATTTGGGAGCGTACTTCTGTACCCAAGAGCTGGTCTCGCATTTCCCTTGATCGAATGGTGTTAGGGTGTGCTCAATTTCGGCGAAAAGTGTTGCAAGAGCGGGATGGACTGTGAAACAT
>Ga0181467_100772_pt1 | contig 15566 bp, 21 predicted proteins | sample InSIn5gowninarea_2_FD_119079 | JGI IMG/M metagenome (GOLD analysis project Ga0181467, IMG submission 119079) | Clean room microbial communities from NASA Spacecraft Assembly Facility at Jet Propulsion Laboratory, Pasadena, California, USA -... ... | reverse complement strand
TTCATGATCTCATTAATGTCGTCGTTTGCCCACGATCCTGAGAGCTCCCTTCTTCCATTTGGGTCGGCAGCCGGTGGGACTGGAACACTACCATCTTCGCTGATGCGAACAGTCTTCTTCCTCTTTGTTTGTTTGATGCCATCTTGTGAAGTCATGGACATGGTGTCAGATGTATCGCTTGGGGGAGCTCTAGGGCCACCATTGATGCCGACGTTGGGCGAAATGTTTCTAACAGATGAAGCCGGAGACTGTCTAAGGGCCGATTTCATGGGCGAGATGGACCGAGGAGGGGGCTGATGTCTGACACTTAGAGGTGTCGCAAGTGACGAGCCTTCAACGAAATGGGCATGAACATTGCGCGAAGGGCTTGAGGAACTTGCACGCTGGCCATCGCCTCTCGGAACGTCTAGACTGACGGCCCTCGGGCGGGTGCCTCCAGGAGCGACATATGCCTGTACTGCACCTTCAGATGTTGTGATAGTAGCTGGAGTGTCACGAAGCGACTTCATGAAGTTGTGCTTCTTCGGAGCCGCCTTGGGAGTGGTTTGAGGCGTGGACTGAACTTCGGCAGTGGCTTCAGCTTCAGGGTCCTCGCGAACAACAGATGGTTGTTTGTGCAAAATACCACCAGCAGCGCGAGGAGAACTTGGACTAGCGGAAGAAACAGTGCTTGGAGAAGGATTTACAGGAGTTAGAGAAGCACCATCAGAAGCCTGAGTGTCCACAGGAGGCACGACGGTCGTTCTCTTCTTCTTTTTCGGAGTCGTATCTGCCTGCGAAAGTTGCGATTGGGCCTGGACGGGCTCAGGTGGTGCAGTGCGCATAGCGGAACCTGTTGGAGCCGTGTTCATGGTGCCATTTGCCAGACGAGCGCCCTCGGTAACGGGTTTCTTGTTCTTTTTGACGGGCGCATTTGCGGCATTCTGCACGTCCTGTTGTATTTTCCTGGCTGCCGGGGACGAAAAGTCCAAGGCTGATTGAGGCCTTGCTGGGACGGGGTTTCCGCGAGGAGTCCCATTGCTGACCTTGGGCGAGGTGAACCATCCTACACTCGAATTTGGGCGGGGTGGAGGAGAAATGGCACGAGCAGGACTCATTGGGCGTGAGTAGTTGACGCCGTTGCTGTCCTCTCTTTTCAGCTCAGGCATTCTGGGCAAGTTCAGTTGCCTTCCGCTTCTGTCAACACTAGTATTGCGCTGAGCGCTTCTTGGGGTACTCGGACTCGGTAAGCTGATGCGGTTTGGGACGTCGAGACTAGCAGCTCTTCGCTGTGTCTTGACCAGATTCTTTGGGATAGCGGGTACGGGAGGAGCGTCGGGCGCAGGCGATACGGCGTCTTGTCGCCTGCCGCCAGGAGAAGGGGATCGGAAGGTTCGATCCGACATGGACGAATTACTAGTCTGTCTGACCATGCTGTTTCTAGGATTGCCGCCCATGATAGCACCACTTCCTGTCGAGGACTGGGAACCTCTCCTGACCATGCGCTTGGTCTGGATGGATCCGATAGGTTCTGGTGAGGAAGTCTGGGAACGAAGGGCCGCTGCTGCGGCGGCGGATGATAGGGAAGCGGTCGACGGAGACTTGTTAAGAAAAGCGGCGCTCGCTGCTATCGCGGCCGACGAACTGGGGGGAGGGCCTCGTGGTTGCGGCTGCATTTGTTGTGAGTACTTGTCACAACGGTGCATGTTGCATGTCGACGGAACTGACCGGCTGCGAGCTCGCGCGCTTGCGATTAAATAAAGGCATCTTGACGACGGAGCGTCTATCGCTCAATTGATGTCTCTAGGAATGGCTTGGTCGTAATTGTGCGTCTTGAGACGGAGTTGCGACTTTGTTCCAATGGCCACAGATTCCAGCGCGTCACAAAGCAAACATGACGTGGGGAAGCCTTTTGATTGGAAGTCAGGTAAAAACTTGGACAAGGCTGCAAGCGCTGTGCAAGTCGTGAAACTGGCTGTCCTGGCGCACAAGAATACTCGTAATGGATAGCGACTCGAAGATGCTAAGGAGCGAGGAGGAAAAGCGAAGACTCAACTCGACCGTTCCAACATGCCTCCTCGACATCTCCCACAAGCTTTCGCAACTTCCAGCCCATGACGATCCCGCCCGAGTGTGGATCTGATGACGGTCCGTGCGCTGTGTACCGCGAATGGGATTGAGATGCGACAACGACCTTTTGTTACCGTCCACTCGACTCCCCGTTTAGCTGATGGAAGTGGCGCTTGGAGGAATGTTGTGTCTTGCATTTCCTTGATTGCTGTCACAGCTCTTCCACAAAGTTCAATCTTGTTCGCCATACCGCGACTGCGCATCGCAGTCTTGTTGTTCTGCTCGGTCCAATGGTTTGTTCAAGCATTCGTCATGCAGATCTATCTGCTCTTGGTCGAAATTCGAAGCCTCCGCGCATGGATTTGTCAAGGCCGAAATTTGATCCTAAAACATACAAAGAAACAGCAAGAGACATCAGAAGTTATTCTCGAGCGAGAATTCTTTGTAGAGACAACGTTCGGTCGGAAGGCAGCCTTCAACATTGTTGCATCCCAAAACCGCTGGGTTGGAACTTGGTTGCTGATCAGTCCGTTGATCCGTCTCCATACGCCGCTCCTACCAGGTTGATCTCCATGAGTCCCTCCGAGGAATTCCTGATACGCTGATGAAGAGTAATCAAGATACCATACATAGATCAGTGGGGTTCCTGGGACAACGACGCGACTCAAGACCTCTTTCGCTGTGTTCTTTCCGGATGTGGTCGCTCAATCCAACTATTGTATATGAAGACCTCCCAAGATGAACAATAACTCGGGTAGGCACCAGACCCTCAAACCATCTTTCGGGTAGCAACAGACATACGCCAAATCTGCAACTCCATATCGTTGGTAAACACCTACGCTCACATGTTGGCTCGGATCCGCAACCTCGGCAAAGCTGCGGACCCTGTTGACTCCTCTCTGACGTGACATGCATCTCCATATTCTATCAAATACTCATCTCCAACCTTCAGCCATTCATACAACCTGCATCTAAGCACAGGTGCTGCTAATATGTCATCACCTGAGCCTCTTCCTTTGCCCGAAGGCATCGAAGAATCATACATTGATTGCAACGACTCCTGTGGCCTGGTATTCCACGTCATTTCTGCTGGCCAAAAGGACAAGCCCTTGATTCTCTTGACGCATGGTTTTCCAGAGCTCGCCTACTCATGGCGAAAAATCATGCCGGCACTGGCAGCCAAGGGCTACTATGTCGTTGCACCAGACCAGCGCGGATATGGCAGGACCACAGGTTGGGATACACGACCATTTGATGAGGTCGACTTGAACCAATTCACCATGACAAACCTTGTGAGAGATCTCGTATGCTTGGTCTACGCATTGGGCCACAAGGAAGTGCATTGTCATATCGGACACGATTTCGGTGCAGTTTCCAGTGCCATGGCGCCTCTGATGCGACCTGATATGTTCAAGAGCTGTGTCCAGATGTCACATCCCCATCATGCGCCTCCAACCCCGTTATTTGATGTAAAGGCTTCAAGAAAACCCATCACGAATCCAGGATCCACTTCGGAAGCTAAGCCAGATACACAAGCCGAACTTGCGAAACTTGATCCTCCTAGGAAGCACTACAAATGGTACAATTCGACCTCGGGTGCTGCAAATGACTGGGAAACGCCATCGCAAGGACTACACAAATTCCTGCGAGGATACTGGCACCTCAAATCTGCCGACTGGCCAGGCAATGACCCGACACCTCTAAAGTCATGGTCAGCTGCAGAACTGGGAAAGATGCCAAACTATTACATCATGCCAAAAGACACCAGTATGCCAGAGACAGTGGCCAACATGATGAAGAGTGAAGACGACACAGCAACGACGAGATGGCTATCCGACTCGGACCTCGATGTCTACGTCAAGGAATGGCAGCGTATTGGCTTTCAGGGCGGATTGAATTGGTACAGAGCGCAGACAAGCTCATCAAAAGCACAAAAAGCGGACATGGTGTTGTTTGCAGGCAGGAAGATTGAGGTTCCTTGTGCTTTCATCAGCGGCGAACAGGATTGGGGCAATTATCAGCAGCCTGGTGCTCTAGACGGCTACAAGGAGAGTTGTGCGGACTTCCGAGGTAGCACGTTCATTCCACATGCGGGACACTGGGTACAGCAAGAGCAGCCTGAGAAGGTTATCGAGGCGGTGTGCAAGTTTCTTGATGGACTGTAGGATTGTAGATGAATAGAGGTCATCGGGTCTTGATGTGCATAAATATGCATGAGCGTTTCAGCACATGCTATTGTACATATGCGACTCGGGATAAATGACAATGATGGGTGCACGTGCCAAACGTCGACTTCGCTGCCTTTCCATGAACGAACAAAGAAAGATTGATAAACCGTCGTCTTTGGTCAGCTTCTCACCAACGACAAGAGTTTCTTTGCAACACAAGCTCTCGACTCTCCCGACAGCTTCCACAGCTCCGTCTTCTCTTTCCTGTCGAGAGAATCGAAGAACAGAGCGACTTTCGCAAGACGACGTCAGGGTCTTCTTTCCCCTCCAAGGCGGATAGCGAAAGTTCGGCCAGACCCCGCCTAAATCCTTCCTCTTTCTTCAGTCATCGACCACATCACCGTCCTCCATCTTGGCTGTGCAACCACGACGCTTCCACCTCTCGCAGTCTTCTACCCTCTCGATATTGATAAACCTCTCATTCGGCGACGATGGATTCGATGCGCAGTCTCAACACATCGCTGCCGCGCACCTCGCCTCGTCGCACCCAACAGCCCCCCCGAAGAACTCCTGTCTGCCTTCAAAGCCGCCGCTCTCTCCGTCACAAATCTATACAAGAATGCTGCGTCTGAGCAGGCAAGATCAAGAGCTGCTGGTTACCAAGATGCACTGGACGATCTGCTGTCCTTCCTCGACAAGGAAAATCTTGGCCTCGGTGACGGTGAAGGTTGGAGAGTGAGGCAATGGGCAACCGAACGCTTCGACGGAGGCATTTCTGGAGGTCGCGAAAGCGAAGACGAGGAAGAGGAACAAGAAGAGCCCGTCCGCAGTTCTAGCCCAGAGGTTGCGAGGAAACCGACCGCTCCACAAGAACAACTACAACCACAACCTCAACCTCAACCAGAGCCCGTCATCATCAACTCTGAGCCTATTCAGCAACAACAGCAGCCACAAATTCTGCGCTCAGACATCACAGTCCCTCAATCCGACACTTTCTCATTTCGCTCCTCAATGGCATACCCCCCTCCACACCACGACCGAGAAGTCGACATGGATGGCACAAACAGCATACCCTCCGACTCTCCTAACTCAACAACATCCAACACAAACAATCCAGTCCGACTCGAAGTACACCCCAGACGACGAAACAATCACAATCACAACCGCTCCAACAATTCAAACTCCAACAGAATAGCCTCTGTGAACCTAGGTTCCCTTGGCTCAGGCGCCGGCTCCAAGCGCAAAAACTTGGGCGACTTTTTCGACATCTCCGGCCTATCATTTGGCAATAACGGAAGAGATGGTTCTGATCGTGGAGGGAAGAGGGGGAGACATGTCTAAGAGCTTTTCTTCCCTGGATTGATTCTGCGATTTTCCTCTTTCTGCCACTGCACTGCGTCGCATCATACAACATACCCCCAAATACCCATTAGTCCTTGTTAGATCATTATTCTTTTCCTTTGTCTGCGATCTTCGGGGAGATCAAGGAAGTAATGAATTACGAGATGTCCCTTTTGTCCTTTTTTGTTTCTTGTCATGCTGGTTCAGGCTTCACATTCCGCCTTGTTCTGAATCTCATGTTTCTGGTCTTTTGCATAACAGCGTGCGGCATATAAGATGGCTGGCTGTTTTTTCCCTAATACATACCAAATGCGGTACTTTTCTTAAGGCACGGAGGAATGACCCTGCTGCATGGTTGATGTCTCGATCTTTTCATATATACAATGTTCAGTTTGGTGATCTATACCCTACTTGAAATGAATCAACGCGAGAAGTTTTTCTTCGTCATCTTCATCTTTCTTGCCGTGTCTTCCCGTGTTGAGCTGCAGTGGTGCCTGAATGACATGTTTCTTTGCATGTGCATATGAGGCTGCTGACAGTTTTGTCTTCAACCCGAGTTCTTGAAGCTCTTCATATGCAGGTCCCCATGAGGACATTGCAAGTAGCCGTGATCTTACATGTCCACCTTCCACTATCGTATACCACCTGGTCTCACTCGAAATTCTGCTAGTATACACTCTTTCTCGAACCTCTGATCCTAACTTCTCCCATCTGCTTTCTTACGTGAGGACCAAAGAGTCGAAAGAGGCAATTTTACATAAACGCCCTCCACAATCCCAAACCAACCAACATACCACTTAACCCAGTGATACCCAGTCGTCGTGCAGCCATGGTAAGTCTAGATCCAGATTTCATAATTTCCGCTTCTCTGGTGCGCAATTCTCTGTGACCGGACCAATATGTATATGCTCCTAATGTGCCGAATGCCGTGGCTCCTAGACCACCAAGAAAGATCAGTAAAAGATAGCTCTTTGGAAGTACAGAGCAGGAATATCTTACCCATCACTCTGCAACTCAAACAATCATAATCCGCTTGTTCTTTGGCGAGGACTTTTTTCAGAGGCAAGGGTGCGGTGTCTTGGGATGCTAGTTTGTTGTAGATTTCTTGGTGTTTGGGGTCGTTGGGGGATGATGACATTGTTGTTTGTATGAGGTGTGAGAGTGGGCGTTTGGAATCGACGTTGATGGTGGATGATCAGATATCGAATGGCTGACTTGATTGATAATGTGGTATGGATGGCTTTGATGGATTGCATGGCTCGGCTTGTGAGAGATTGAAGACGCCGGATCAGGGACCGAGAGATGCTAGACTCGAACAGGAAAGGTCGGAAACAGAATAGACAGGACGAGACACGAGGCCTTGTGGGTCTTCTTGGCTGCGTCCTCCACTCTCAGTCGACAAAGTCCCCTGGGCCCTGTCTGCTCCGTCCTTTGCGCAACACATCGGATCTACCACGACAAGGGCCAGCACTAATAACAACCTTGTATTAACCTCGACAGCAGTCACTCGTTTTTTTGCTGTTTCTTCTCACTCTCGCTTTCTCTTTCTTCTTTGCAGCTGCGCAGGTCGTGTGTGTTTTATACTTCGTTCATACTCTCTTACGACTTCGCTCACCCTTCCCCTCTCTCTCGCGCCGGCCGTTGAAAAGTGGTCCATTTCGCGATAACAAAGGCTATCCACCCCTCGCCATCTGTGTGAACCCGTCGCCTTGTTACACGACCAGCCTCCTTGATTAATTACTCCGTCTGCTACAAGGCACAAAGGGAACAAAGCAACTCTTCCTTGTTCAGCGCCTTGTCGTTCTTGTTCCCCCGAGATTGCGACGCCGCCGCCGCCTCCTTCACTCTTCCGAATCTCCCACACAACAAAGAGCTTTGAGCTCGACCACCCTCGTGGCTATGGATTCTTCTTCTTTCTCGAATGGTGCGAATTTTATGTTTCCCTGCTGGACCTGTTGGTCAACAACATGATGCATCATACTGACATTCTATTAGCAGTGCACCCTCATGTGGAAAAGGCATTGCACAACCTGTTCAAACGTAACTGCGTCGACTGTCCTGGAACAACACCTTCTTGCCCGTCATGTTCGGGAGGCAAAGTCTGCTCACTAGTACCTCAATCTTGCGACACCTGCGCATATACAACTTGCGTCACATCAAATGATGGCAGCTCTCACCACTCCGGCCCCAACGTCGGCGCCATCGCTGGAGGAGTCATTGGCGGTATCATCGTCGTCGGCGTATTGGTCTTCTTCTTTTACTGGAAAGTAATCCGACCGCGCCGTATCAAGTTGGAGGATCAATGGGAAGAGGAGGATCAGGCCGAAGACCGCAAATCCGCCTTCAACATGCAACGCTCCGAACGCGCCTCCGTACACACTGTGCACTCTGTCGCCAACAGCATTCTCAGCCGTGCTTCCAACTTCATCCCCATCGCCTATATCCCGGGCGTTATGAACAGAGATGGCAGAGAAGAACACGTTCCCCCGGTCCCTCCAATCCCTGCCGCTCATGGCCCTCCTGTGAGCGGTGGCTCTTCAAACGGAGAAGCCCTCTTCTTCCGCCCTCAAGACCTCCGCGATTCCACATACTCGGATACTTCCTCCCTCGACAACCGCAGCACCTTCTTCGGCCGCCCCAGCATCACTCCCTCGCTCGCCCGCAGCAGTATTGCAACCTACCGCGACGATGCAGTCATCAATCCCATGCCCGCTCAAACCGTCCTTCGCGGAAAAGCAAACGTCGTCAGCGTGAAGAGTGGAAACAGCGGAACACCCACCTCCACACCTCCCAACAGCACCCCAGCCGAAGAAATTGCGAACCCGCTCAACCGCAGTGCAAGTGGCAGGAAATTGAACATCGTCATGCCTGCCTCCAGCGATTCCGTCAGACTGGGCTCTTCTGGCTCTGACTCCTCACAACAAACACTTAGCAGTGCAAGTTATGGTAAACCCACTCTTCTCACTGTGGGCGGAAAACCAAAACCCAAGGGCCGCTTTCCCGTCTCTCCCGACTCCTCCGCCACAGCAAGCCCAGCACAAACGAAACCAAACGTATCATCACCGCTTGCGTCTTCGGAAACAACGACACCGGACGCAGAATATGACGCTTCTCCCTTCGCCGATTCTGCTTCCATCTCACCACCACAAAACCCTAAACGCACACCTGGTGGTCTTTCAGCTGTGATTGAGGAAACAGCGTCGAGTAGGGGCAGCTTGCCGAAAGGAAAATTCAGACAGAGTCAGCATATGCAGCCTAGAGGGCAGAGTCCTTTTGGTGATGAGCATGAAGCTTGATGATCGAGCCTCTAAACCGCATGTTTCTTTTGCTTCTTCACTTCTTCACGACCCGCCGCTTATTCCCGATTCTTCCGACTTTTCCGACTTGTTCATGTCCTCTTTTACTCTACACCTCTTTCCTCTCTGCTTCTCTGCGCCAACTTCGAGCTGACGACGCTTCTACCCTTCCTCACGTCACACTCTACCACGACCATCGAAACCTCTTTGCTACCTTTCTTTTCTTTTTCTTTTTCTCTCGGATTCATGGTTCCGGCGCATGCGAACTTGCAATCATCATCTTTACTCTTGCGCTGGACGTTCTTGTAGATGGACTTTTTTCTTTTCTCTTCTCTTTCCAAAAACTTGGGTGGTGGCTTTTACACTTTTGCACTATTTGTTGCTCTGCTCCTATGCTTTCCTTCTAGCGTAGTGTTTTCTTCTTGGTTTTTTTTTTTTTTCGATATGCAGATATGCAGATTCTTTTTGATATGGCAGATGATAAATCCACACTTTCGAAAACTTTTCACTATTTGCAATTCTTTCGTTGTTTGGGGCTTCCTTCGTGATCGTGGTTCCTTCTATGCTTTCTTGTGAGATCCCTCCTTTTTTTTCTTTTTTTGTGTGTGTGAAAAAGAACTTGGTATATCTATCTACTTGTAGCGAATCTCTTTTACTTTGGTCCCATCCTCTTTCTCACCTCTTGTCCTGCTTCGCTTTCAACCTATTTCGACGCCGTGGTTTGTGATGTTGAGGGTAAAAGATTGGCATGGGTGAGAGGTGGACATGCATCCTTCATTCCCGTATTGGTTTACGGAAACTTTTAATCCTGCTTCTCTTCTCCTCCCCTGCCTATTTTTGTCTTCTTTTTTGGTCTCTCTTATCGCTGTTTGTGCATCTGTGTCTTTGTTGAAACCGGGGATCGAAGGGCGGGAAATTACGAGATGGAGAGTGGGTAGCGTTGACCATGGAGGCGGTAGAGATGGTCGTAATGCCATCATCGTCTCCGCTGTACCCGAGTTGGATGCGATGCCAGTGACAGGTGAGATATTCTCAGTGCTGAAGAAAATAGGCGCTTGTAAAGTACCGGAAACTCTCTTCGACACTGCGGCTAGAGCTGGATATTTCCCCACGTTTCCCTGCCCTTGCTTCTCTCCCATGGAATGTTTGTCTTCCCAGAAGTATGCGCTGGCGGAATCGAGTACGATTGCCAATTTTCTGTCGAAGCTTTTGTTGCTTGGGTTGAGGAAGTAGGAAGGTAAGGTGGAGATTGTGGAGATCAGAGATTGAAGAGATTGAGGTTGGAAGATGTGGATGTGGGAGAGAGCGGTATGGGTGAGTTCTTGGGCTTTTGTGAGGGTCATGGATGGATGTAGTTGTTGGATCTGATGGAGGGTTATTTGGCCGAGGTGGGAGATTGAGATTGGGGAGGTTGCTAGGAGAGCTATTGCTGTTGATTGGGTGGATTGTTGCGGATGTGGTCCTGGGTTTGGTTGTGGGTCTTTCAGAGGTTCGGATTGTTCGTCTTGAAGTACTGTTGCCTCTGCATCTGTTTCATCGTTTGAGGTTTGGTTCTCCAGTGTCTCCATTTGCTCGATCCTCTCTTGGCTCCCTGCTTCTCTTGTGTCGTCTTTCGTGGAATCTTCCGCTGAAGCATGATACTGCTCATCATGATCCGTCAAGTCTCCGAGGACTAACTGAGCGATGATCCAGGACAACAGCTCCGTCTTCCCAGATTTTGGTACCGGACTTGTGATTTCGATGATGGGAGGTGCGGGTACAGAAGATAAATTCGTAGGGTCGAATCGTGGTGTGTTGGTTGCAAGAAGCCTGTCTAGAGCAGGAATGCCGAGTTTTGAGTTCGCTGATGGGTCTTGCAAGAGTCGAAGAGTTGTTAGGAGCTTTTTGAGAGCACGAGGTTAGTATGTATAAATCATCGAGGATGAAGTGAGGGAGTATTGTCGTAAAGGTGTTTAGGCATGACGATCTTTATTTGTTTTTGTTTGATCTTTTCTTTTCGCCTTCGATTAATTGAGCAAGTGATGAAAACGAAAAACAGAAATCATGCTGGTGGAAGGAACGAAAGAGAAGATGTCAAGAACTCACCTCATCCAACCTCTGACTCCGCACCATCCCCAGCTCTCTCGTTCCCAAATCCTCAGCCATCGTTTCTGTCCACCACACCCTCTGTCTCACAATCTCAATTTCCACCCTGCTCTGTTCTCCCTCAAGTCCTCCTTAACTCTCCCTTCTTTCTCCCTAAAAAGATGCCCCCCTCAATCTCCCCCTTCCACCCAGCCGACCTGGAAGCAAAAACAAAAATCCTCCCCTCCGGCAAACTCCGCAAACCGGAAAACCAACACCAACTAAACAAGTGCAAGTTGCAAGAATTGGTGCAATTCGATTGTGAAGTAAAAGGGCACAAGAAACATAAGAATGGGATTGTGGTTTGTGCGCCTATTGTCAGGGTGTTTAGGAGGTGAGTTTTTTATTTGATGGAGAAGGCGGGAAAGCTGGGGGATGGAAGCTGGGAGAGTTGGAAGATGGGGGATGGGTTGTTTGTGAGTTTGATGCTGACTTTTGATGGGTGGGTGGTAGGTGTAAGGATGGATTGACTGTTGAGACGACTGCTTGGGAGACGGAGAATTGAGTGGTGATGGTTTGGGTCTGATGGCGTTGGTGGGAAGTGGATAGGGCATGGAGGTTGACAGGCGTCACTGGGAGTTTTTCTTTTTGTTTTCTTTTTTCTCTCCGCTCGAGGCTGGCTGGAATGGAAAGAGCACATCACATTCATACGAAGAGCAAGAACGGAACGTATTGAAGCGAACAGAGGTAATTGCTCAAGCTACTGGCTGATGCAGGAACATAAATGGTTGATTGCAAGCAAGAATATGTGTCATTTTTGGGGGTATCTCATTGACTGCCTTACGAAGTTCGATGCCATGCCCAGACCCAGCTAAAAACTCCATTGACCGGCCGCAGAAGTAATAGAAGAACGCCTCGCTAAAGATGTGGGTTTTTGGCCCGGATCAGATATGCACAGCACCCCTCCCTCTACGCCAGTGATTACGGTCATGGTTGACCATCAAGCCACCACCTTCCCGTATCAGATCGGCCGTGCTGCTAACTTTTCCACCACTGTCCATGCATCCTTCCAACCTGAGATCGCCATCTGCGTCCTTTTGCGTTGGTACCTTGTCCTCGTCATCCAGTAGGTCGGAGATTGTGTCTTGCCATAGCTTGTCCTTTGCTTTGTCGACTGGAGCCTGGCGTGAGCGGGCCTTGTTGGCAGCAGTAAGTTTGCGAAGGGCATGTTCGGCTTGTACACCTTCGTCGGTTGCGCGTTCGCGGATTCTCCTTGGATCTTGTTCTCGTTCGGTGAGGACAGCAGTGCCCTGCCATGCGTGACGGCTTGGTAGTGGCGGGAAATGTGAGGGTATGTATCCGTATTGCTGTGTGGCTGGTGTCACCAACTCTCGTCCTAACATGGGTGCCAGGTTTGGCGGTGGGGCTTCTGACGGCCGTGGAGGAGGAATGATGGGGTTCGAGATGTCGTTGGGTAGGCGCAACTGTAGATGGGGTTCCAGGTGATGTGATTCCAGGCCGGCTTCTGCGAGGGCGAGGATAAAGTCTTGCGGGATTGCAGTCGTTCGGCGTGAGGTTGTCATTGAATGCTTGACGGTTGTGAGGAAGTTCATCATGTCTGGTCGCCTTCAATCAGCCACTTGCGCCTGGTGTGAATGTCAGAGGATGCGCCTCACATTCTTCAACCTCTGCACGGAACATCTCCAGAGCTGAGGGCTTGACACTTTCATAGCCGACTATGGTCAAGGCGGTGCAGATGGAGCGCAACAGCTGGGCCTGGATGAAAGCCTCATCTTGCGCCGCGGGCTCCGTGTCGGCCGGCAGTTGTTGGATGTGACTGAGATGATGTGTGCGCTTTGTTTTTGAGCCGGCTCTTCTTCTCTTGAGTGGGTTGGACGGTACTGATGACATGTTTTGTCTTGTGGTGGTCTTTGGAGATGATGTAGCCTTGCGACCAGAGACAAACTGGCTCGGAGCTTGCCGTTTCAGCCATCCCGCCTTGGCCAGGCGCGTAGTCCTGTTGTCGTATCCTCTCATGACTTCGACTATGTTTGTAGACAAAGCGACAAAGAGATGTATGAGTTGAGAAGCAAAGACAAGTTGTCGAGGTCCGTGTTTGAGCTCGTGTGAGAGTTGTGTTGGTCGTCGCCGTGTCAAAACAATCTCAATGTTTGGGCTGTCACATGTCAAAGTCCTTCTCTGCACTCTGCTTCAACGCCGTCTTGGACCGTCACTCGAGGAGAGATGAGAGAGACATAACTTCGGCTCCCTTGATCATGAGAATTACTTCAGCTATATCTCAATCACAGTGCGCACATGAACCAACACCGGTGAAGCGCGCCCTCTGAAGCAGGTCGCCGTGACTCCAGAATGCCATCAGATGCGCAAATGACTCCTACCATCAATCAGCTGCTCACTACATCTTCCACTGGCTCTCTTTTCGTCACCTTGCTTTTGCTTGATGCTACATTTTCACTTTGTCACATCAAATTCGCCGAAATATGTATTGTATGCGGTTGCAGCGCTGATGAAACAGCACGCAATGAAGACGGTTTCTCGTAAAACCGGCATATCTCGGTAATGTCGTGTCAAGATCCTCCGAGACTCAGACAAAGCACCAAGCATGTTATTTCAAACAATCTCCAACATCTCTTAATATCACAAGTACTGGTGCTGATGATCTATTGTCTCGGATATTTCTACAGAATCATGTATGGGGGATGACCCTGGCTTCTTGGTATGCGAAGCGGCAGGAGAATGACGTAGCGCTATCGCTCGATCTCGCTGTGCGATAAAGTGGCAGGAGGCGCCAGGATTAAGCGATCGCTTGCAGACGTGCAGAAGGAGGCAGGTCCTTGTTCACCGACATCTCGTCTCTTCTATCGTCTGTTATCGTCGCGTGAAAACTCGTTGCATCCTCCCGTTCCAGGAAAGCATTCTCGTCTTCGACCTGTTGCCTGGACTCGATCTTTGAACCTCGAGTGTCTCAACGAACGACTCGCTCTTTCAAGTCGACTCGCGACACTCATATACACATATTAAACATGACGCGCCGTATGGTCTATGGCATCGGCCTTTGGGTCTTCCTAGCTGGTATACCGTCGCCAGTTCTGTGCTCTCTGACCCTCGCTAATGCATTCACAGCCGTCGCCCTGACCTTCACATCCATGGCCCTGCCCTCCTGGATCTCCTACACCTCGCCTACAACCTCTTCTCAAAAACCCATCCACGTATCTTACGGTCTGCACCGCCGCTGTTCCTCCCTCTCGGGCTCCTGCACATCCTTCCCAGTCTATGAAGACTGCCATGGCGAGGACAGATACTTCTGCTCCATGTGGAGAAGTGTTGGCTTCTTGATGAACTTCTCAGTCGTCCTGGAATTGGCTACCTTTGTGGCTTTTGCGGTTGTGTTGTTGGGAGGTAGGAGCAACAGAGAGGGTGGATGGAAGATGTGTGTTAGTATGCTTGGTGTCGTCATGGTGTGCCAGATCGCGGCCATGGCCATTGTGGTATGTGGAATTGCGATACGATGTTACATTATGGTGAGAGATATGCTGACTCAAGCGCGATATAGGCTTTCCTCTTCGATCACGACAACCGCTTCTTTGTTGGCTGGAAGTTGGACAAGAGTTGGATTCTCTGCACGGTTTCTTGGGTCGTGCTGTTGTTCGACATCATCGGCATCAGTTTTGCTGCTAAGATGATGCCAGCCGAGGATGACTACGAACCCATTCCCGACAGAAGATGAGAATACACTACAAACCATCAGTGCGATCTTCGCTCGCAAGCACATAGATATTGTTTCTCGATTACCGACTTTACGACTACACATGGATGTACACTTTTTTTCTCATTTGTGTCCCTGCACTTTTCGTCGTCAGCGTCTCTTCTATTAGCGACTTCCCAAATTAATCCTTCTTTTCTTATAACTCTCCCGTCAAGAACTGCGCTCGTCCCAACCCAAAACTCCAATCTTCCTTGGTGTTCGCACTACAACTGACCACCAAATCCGTCTTTGGCACTCCACATTCATTTTCCAATCTTTCCGCCAATGCTGCATAAATAGCTTGCTTTTTCTCCGCATCTCTTCCTTGTTGGAAGATTTGGATGAGGATTAATTTGTCGGTGCGGGGGATGGAGAGACCAGTATCTTCGAAGATTAATTCGTAGGGTTCGTGTTGGGTTATTACCTTTGAGCGAGAACGTTAGTCAAGCTGCTCGTCATGGAGTGGAAGGGGGTAGCAAAGATGATAGCAGAGGAGAGAGAAGGTAGAAAGGGCGGAGGGAGGAACAAGCATACTTGATAGCGATCTCTAGCCGGTGCTGCGAATTTATCCAACATGATTTCTTGAACCACATCGGCGAGTTTTTTGATCTCTTCGGGCGTGCGGACGCCTCTGATCATGTCGATTTTCACAAGAGGCATGGTGTGTGTGTTTCTTCTAGTCTCGAATTCAAATGATATGAGATGATGGCTCGAACAAGTCGGATGATACTGATAGCTGGAGGATTATATATGAGCGGAAGACGAACTTGATATGTATCACTATCTATGGTTTATATACGTTTCTACTATTAGCCGCACTACCCGCACCGTGATGGTTTGACGATGATGATGTTTACAAGGGCCTCGTCATAGGTGGTGATA
>Ga0181467_100771_pt1 | contig 15568 bp, 11 predicted proteins | sample InSIn5gowninarea_2_FD_119079 | JGI IMG/M metagenome (GOLD analysis project Ga0181467, IMG submission 119079) | Clean room microbial communities from NASA Spacecraft Assembly Facility at Jet Propulsion Laboratory, Pasadena, California, USA -... ... | reverse complement strand
AATCAATGGAACAAATCGAACATAAAGACTAGAAGCTCATACAAGAAAAAAATGAACAGGATTTGATGGTCACGATCTCAATCACAATAGCAGCAACACGAGGCAATTCTACTAATGCAACATTCTTGTAGTTTAGATGTGGTAAGATTTCTTCTACCCACTTACTTTTGGGTATAGGAATATCTACGGGTATTTGATATGGCTCTGAGGCAGAGGGTTCATCTAATGGGTAGGCTCTAAATCGTATTTTTTGGTTTCTCTTTTCATTAATTGTTTGCTCAAGTCTCTTAATGTTATCAATACATTCTACACATAAATTTTCTGCGTTAAAGGTAGATATTTTCATGTTTATTTTAGTCTTGCCAACAATAAACCACATTGTCCATTCTATTAATAATAATCAGCATTGATCCTTAAAAATAACCATTGTCTATGATTAAACAATCCAATACGGGTATTTTCGAAAATTGATCGATGTATATGATTCAAACCTATTTTATTTTAGAATAGATTGTATGTTCTGCTCAAACAGCACAGCTAGGCAAATCTACAAATCTCCGAAGGGTCACCAGCAAAAGCTGACAAGAAGAGTATCCCCTCTTCAACTTCACTAAATTTGAGAAGAAGATTGGAAAGCTTTTGCTCAGCTACTCCTGTTCTTTCGATAGAAAATGAGAAAACAATCAAGTCATCAGTAATCAAATCGGTTACTTTTGCCGCGTGATATGATATAAATATTGTGTCAATCTTATCCCATCAAATCCTGTTCATTTTTTTCTTGTATGAGCTTCTAGTCTTTATGTTCGATTTGTTCCATTGATTCCAGCTGAATATGCTCTGAGACGTAGTCACCAAGATCCTCAATAGTTTTTTTAGTCAAACCCCTCATTCTCTGACAACTTCCCCTCAGCAGCATAGAATTTGCATTCCGGGATGCAACCAGTAAAAGCATTACACCCTTGCCCATCATACGCATTTAACCCACGCATATACCAGCTGGACTTGTGAAAGTACCAGTGTTCTTTATATTCACCATATTTTTGTCTAGCCATTTGATCAGAATCAATTTTATTCGTGTTAGTAGAATCTTGACTTTCTATTGCTTCCAATCTTTTAGATAGTTTATTGATTGACCTTTCCAGATTCAATTTTGTCTAGTCTTTCCTCTAATACCTGCAAGTTCATAATGGATGGACCGTCCTTAAATAATGTAAACTTGGCCTCATTACATTCCTTTATTAGCTTCAAAGCTAAAAGTTTGTCTTTTGGATTTTTTAATTCATTGTTGAATATGGACCATGCTTTTTTCTTTACTTCTTCTACTCCATCAATACACTGCTTATAGAAGTAGGCTAGGTCAGACTTTGCTAAATCATAGACAAACTGTTCTGATAACTCTTTTAGTGCTCTGATGTCTCTGCTAATAGTAGATTGGTCTACACCCAGCTCTAGTGCAATTTCTGATTCGGTCATTGATTGTGCCAGCATAGAAGTTAGCCTTCTTCTTCTTTCTTCAATTTTGAAATTATGCACAGGGCAGTTCAAATAATGCAATAATTTCTTCGTAGAAGTTGTCTTTATGCATTTTCAAACCATGAATGAATATTTAATCGGTTAAGACTGATACCCATTTTAACATCTCTTCTTGAAATTGTCCTGACTTTATCAAAAGCAATTTGCGTAGGAACGGCACCCACTAGAAGATGATGAATTAGCTGTATAATATTTATTTTAAACAGATTTCTGTTTGTGTATGAATATTGGTATAGTTGGTACCGGACTGAGGGATCGCAGATAACACTTAGACTTGCACATAAAGGCCATAAAGTTACGGTTTTTAATAGGAACAGGTCTAAAACAGAGAAGCTAAAAAGTCCTAACAGTTCAATTTCTTTGGGTGTGGCTAATCAACCATCGGAAATAGGATGTAATTGTGCTATAGCCTTGATTATGTAAAGGAACTATGAAGCTGTATCGAATGTTTCTTTTGGGTAAGGTGGATTGATTGAGAACCCAAAGGCGAATCTTGTTGTCATACAGTGTAGTACTATTGCCCCGAATTAATCCCAAAAAATAGCTCTGCAAACTTTAGCTCCAGCCTTCAGCAACTTACTTGTTACAGGTGTAATAGTTCCATACTTCTTTCCGTTGCGCAGTAACTTGCTGGGGGAGCAAAATTGTTTCCTTTCCTTTCTTTTCTACCAGAGCTTTGACACAAAATTCAATATTCTTTGGGGCTAGAACTGATCTATGCTTGTTCATTTGATCTTATCATATGGCCTCTTTTGCTTTTTTACAACATTTGCTAATCCTTCCTTTTGCAATTTCAAACTTTTCTTTGTCTTTTTCAAACCCTATGAATTTACGACCTAGGTTTAGTGCTGCTACGCCCGTCGTCCCCGACCCAAGCAGCGGATCACATACTATTTCATTTTCTACCGTTAATCGCGATATTACATGTTCTGCTTCTTCAGTACCCTGTTCCCATTCATGCAAAACCTTTTCTGGAGTCCTAGATTCAATATAGTCGGATATAAAGTCAACTGCAATCCTTTTTTCTCCTTTAACAAACCAAAGAAGAGGTTTCCATTTTATTGAAACTCCTTTATCAAAGGATCTGTTAAATGGACCCATGAGCTTTACTGCAATAGGCCACCAATACATCAATCCAGTGCTTTCCATATGCTCTATTACATCTGGAATTATGCAATGACCGACATTAGTTACCAAACTCGCACCACTTTTTAATACCCTTGAAGCAACTTTTGCTAGATCCTTGTACAATGGAAGCCACTCCCTTCCATATGGAGGGTCAGTAAATATCAAATCAATAGAATTATCCAAAATAAATATTCTAGATTTTTCAACAAAGTCTCCTTGTATTAATGGAGTGTCTTGTGGAAGCTGATAATTATTATTAGATATCGCTGATTTCAGCAGGTCTTCTTTTCTTGAAGTTCTTTTGTAAACAGAATATGCTTTATTTATTGTAATTTTGCCGACTCTAACTTGTTCATTCCATATCTCCGGTGCTCTTTTGAGTACTGTTTCTCCTCTCTGATAAGTCATTCTTGACAGTCCTACCTCCTTAGCTATGATGTCATTAACCCGCCCGAGTGGGTCATTTGACCCACTCGACCTTGTAAGTTGACTGGCATCGTCGCTATCACCATTTATTTTGGAGTTCTGCCTTAGGTTTGATAGGCTGTTTCGCCTTGCCAGTTCTTTGTATATAGGCTTGAGAGATTCCCCAAGCTCCACCTTCTGAGCATTGGTAAGCTGTCTACGCTTCAGATTAACGTTTATCACAAATAGCTTTTCTTCGAGAGGTCCAGGAAATATTTTAGCCTCTACTTGCGGTTTTATTCCGAGCTCTTGGCAGGCCCTGTATCTATGGTATCCGTCAAGTAAAACACCGTTTTGATTGACAATTAGAGGAATAAGCAAACCGTTGACTTTGATAGATGTTTGTAAGGATTCATACTCTTGCGGAGACAATTTTGGGACCAGGGTAGCAAACTCCTGGGTAATCTTTATGGCATGTTCATGACCTGACATTCCTGATAACTCCTTAAATTTAAGTTGAGGCTTCGACTCCCTGGCTCGATGATTCAGCACCTAACATATTCAAGTTCTCGACTGAAGTAATGTGGTAGCCATCATGACGAAGAATAAAGTCAGTTTTTAGTATACCCTCTGATCTATGAATGTGAATAGTATTGTATATTTCCTCAGCAAGTTTTTCTGACAAATAAAGTTCGGAATTTAATTTTGTAGAATTTCCTTTCTCTATTGAATGCTCGAGTTCTTTGATTCTAGAATCTTTTTCAGAGATTATTTTTGCAGCTTCGATTAGCTCAGGGGAGAGTGTTCTCCCTCCCAGTTGTTTACTAAGTTCTGTGCGAAATCTCCCCGATTCTTCCTCCTCTTGACCAAAGGAACCATTTTCTGCTAGATTGGTTCTAACACCTGGTGAACTGCTACTATCAGTGGTGTTAGTAGTTGTAACGATATTTCCATCTGTTGTATGTTCAATTAGTTGTGGCGCTTTCAGTTTCTGCTCGTCCTCAAATTTCTTTTTTTGTTCTGCTCCAAGCTTACCTGCTTTTGATTTTTTTGGGTTTTTTGCTTCTTCTGGAAGGAACTTTCTAATGGTCGCTTTGGACCATAAGTCGATACAATCATGTTCTATTTTGGAACGGCAGTCTTCGGGAGGGAGATGTTCTTCGTCTTTAAGTATAGTATAGAGTTCAAAGATATACTTGTTGGCAATTATTTCGCCTTTCTCCCGTGCCTCCAGAAGCACTTCATCATAATGGCTCGAGGTCATGCTCGCTTGTCCTCGCAGGTGTCTTGTTTTGTAAGTCGCCTTTCATTTTTATCATAGGGATGGAAGATATTACTAATAGCTTCAATTGCAGGTCTATTGATAGAATTGCAAGACTCCTCCACCCTGCAAACTGTATCTCTACCCATCGACTTGATGTAAATGCGCAACAAATGATCAAAATGTTTAATCTGAATTTTTAGACCTGCAACCTGCAACCAGTCTCCTACTACAATGTCTTTATTAATTTCACATTGAGTTAACTCCCACTGCATTATGTCAGGAACTATTCTCTCGTGTTTGTCTGCTAGAAAGATAACAAGTCTGTCCCTCACTTGACCAAAGAAGGCAATTAAGCGACTGAGATCAGTCTCGTCTTCCAATTTAAACGGAGCATTACTGCTCTCAGTAAATACCATCACTGTGCCATTAGTATAAAAGCAATACCTTACACGGACCCTGCCAATTATATCCTCATGCTGCTTGCCCCTATTCTGCGAGTCTACCGGAGGGGCTAACTCGTGATAATACTCTGCTGGAACTTTCACTTTGAAGTGCATCCTGTGGATATGCAAAGGGGCCTCAGGCAACAAAGGAAGGACGTAGCCTTCTAGCGTTTGGACAATGACAGGATCTATATTCAGGCAGCTTGTGATCGATTTGCTTTGTAGAAGACCAGCTTTAGAGTGGTTGACCCCCGTGACCCCTACTGGTATATTTTTCTTTGGGATTTCAGATTTTAGGCAGGTGGGATAATATTGTTGTGGTTTGTAATTTCCCAGAGTAAAAAGAACATTTCTTGAAAGGCAATGCTTTAGCGTGACTTGAGCCTGTGTCCTACTAGATGCAACTCCAGTTGACAACAAGTCCCTGTATGTTATACCCTTGCCATTTTTCTTGAATTTGTTTGTAGCTACAGTCTCAACAACTTGGGCCTTGGTATATCGTCTTTGTCTTTTGTACTTGCTGCTAAGATTTACTATACATTGTCCCGACAGTGATAATGGTATATTCCGACCAGAGTCTATTGGTATATTTTTAGAAGGCTCAGGCGTCAACTCTAAGTATTATCTAATAAACTTCCCATGGAGGCAGCTACCACCTTACCAGTTTGTATTTCCATTCTACCGCTAAACCATACTTTGGCGTAAGTTCCTTCTATTCTGAACTTCAAACCCCATATACCGGTGCACATCGTCCCATGGCAGCGAGAATTGCAGGTAGTTGCCCATCATCACGTCAAATTCGTCCTTTAGTTCTTGCAAAACTTTGTCATATCTTGTAGTCTTGATCAACTTAAATTGCTCCTTTTTGTTACTTTATTATATCTCCAATTTTCTAACCAGGATACCTTCATTAGTTCTCTCTACGACTACATGCGAGGGTGAATCCAGACCATATTCTCTTGCTACTGAGCGAGGGATTACAAGTGTGCAGGAGTTTTGTCCACTAATCCAAGTTTTTGTTATTTCTTTATTGTTGGTGTTGTTCATACAGTCATAGTAAACATATGGTCTTGCTTTAGAGAACTAACAAATACCAAGTAATTTCTTAAACTTTTTTGATTAGTCCGTAATTGCTAAATGTATAGGCACAAATGCACATACATTCAGTCTAACTCTTTATTTTTCAGCCTTTATACCATTGGATCTTCTTAGCCTAGTGACTGATTCGAAAGCTTGGGATTCATCCTATTGGAAAATTCAGCTAAATAGGGCTCCTTGCTTTCAGAATACCAGGCCATAAGTTCAAAGAGAGGAGGAATCGCATTCATATACTCTTTACAAATCTCGAGCATTGATCGCTGGCGTTTCCCTATTTGCTTGCAAGTCAAGGAACGCCAAAACCCCCTATAATCTCGTACTTTGAATCTTGCTGCGGCACTATGCTTGAACCATTCCTTGGAATGCTGGACAATTTCTATCCAGACTGGAAACATCTTTTTATATTTGTCATCTATAATTGGTTCGAATGAAAATCTAAATGCCTTAAGAGCATGTGCAATCCTATAGTCTCTCTCTTTGTTTAGCACTGGATACTCTGTTAACTTTTCGAGGATATCAGGAAGCCAAATTTCTCTCCAGTATTTAATTTCCTTTGCAGTTTGCATAGGAGTCGCGGAATCAGGCTTGTCTATGTGTAAAACCTTGTTGGATTCATCTTGTGTTAATCCTTGAAAACTGTCTTTTTGTATAACATTACAAACAGGAATTTTATGCAAGCCACATAAATTCACTGCCTTATCTTTCACATCCATTATTTTTTCTGCAATGAATTGAGATTCCTCCCTTGATAAGATGGCAGGGTCAAAATGCCGATTAAATTCCTCAAGTAGATGAGCAAGGTAATTTGCATTTTCTCTGTGAAATTGTTCTAGTTGTTTGGTGGAGTTGTCGACTGTTTGTATAGAAGAATGATCTACTTTTTTGATATACTTGTCACCGTATATGGACAGAGCATCATATGTATATTTGGCCTTATGTTCAGGCAGACCCCTCTTTTTAAGATCACCAACAATAAGAGCCGCTATGCAGTTAACCATCCATTCCTGATCATGTAATAAAAATTCTTCTTCCAGGAGACGAGCTATTTCCTGAATAGATTTAATGACGGTCACATCATTACTTACCTTGAATGAAGAAACATCAACAATTTTTTTGTAGTTTTCCTCCACTAATTCATGTATTCGTACAATTCGTGAACTTATATTGTTGTCTAATTTGCTGACATTAACGTCAGTACTGGAGAGTTTGATGGAAGAAGCGTAGACTCCTTTTTTTCTTATTTGACCGCTGGAAGATGACACTCTAATATCTCATCCTCGTTCATAATATTTTTTACTATGGTAAAGTCGGAGGGACATTCCTTGTCTTATCCTTCTTCAACATTTCAATTTCTTTCATCAGGTTCATTACCCTCTCTGAAAGGGCAGATATAGCATCTGTGTTCATTGAGTCTCTTGCGGCTAGGGCCGCAAGCAATTGCTCTTTGTCATGCAATTCAGATTTAATACTGACATCATTTTCTCTTGATTGTTCCATCACATCTTCCATTTGTTTCTGAAGCCTACACTCGTTACTTATCGTAAGTATAGGTACTGCTTTTAAATAATCATCTAAAAGCTCATTTTCTGTGGCTCTGTAGTATGAATCAGAGATGCCTATTGAATGACCCATTAATTTTTCTATGTTTATGCTTTTCATCCCAGCAATTTCACATCTGGTTTTAAACCATTTTCTCAAGCCATGATCAGTCTGAAACTCATATCTGTTTCTTTTAAGGTTAGATTTCTTTCTAATGCCTTGAGTCCACAATGCATCTTCAATTAATCTCTTGACTCCAGAAGATTTGAGTTTTGAGGCATTCTTTATTGTACCATGATGATAATGTCCTTCTTTGGTATTCCACAATTGCCTCATTAGCCAACTATTACCATCTATTTTTTCACCAGATCCCTTTCGATATTCCATCCAATTTTCTAACTGATAATATGCTTCTGGAGTTATGAATGAGAAATACTCTTCATCATCTCCTGCATAAACAACTATCTTAGCAGCTACATTTGTTCCCTGTCTCTTTATAGGTTGTATATGTTTCCAACGTATATAATCCCAGGCACCAAGTCTAATACCAGAAGAAGACATAGTATAGACTATTCCCTTTATTCTTCTATCAGGATATTCACAAATTTTCTGAATTTCTTCTATGGTGGGTGCTCGGTCATCAGCATATCTTCTAATTTTTGGCAAGCCGCGACTAATCTTTTTCCATGGGACTGGAATATCAGACATTTCACAAAATAGCTTTATAGCTTTTACAAAGTTACGTAGAGTTGCACCTGTAATCTCCTCCTTTTCAACTCTTTCCCGCTGATTTTGCAAGAACTTTATAATGCAACTAAAGGCCCAATTTGGATCTTTTAGCCCATTTGCAGCAAACAGATTGCATCTTTGTTCTATTGTTTCTTCATGAAGCAAATCAATATAGTTAAAGAAAATTCGCAATCGCCTAAGATAATAATCCCTTGTAACTTGAGATCTTACTGCATATACAAACAGCGAATATGGGTTAGATTCACCAATTGGCTGTTGATCTTGTTTTTCTTGTTCTTTCTGCTGTTCTATTCGCATTATTTGTTTAGTTCACTCTTTCTATTTTTTATTCGAGTGAATCCAATTAGAGAACTAATATCACAGTGGGGCCAGTGGGATTTGAACCCACGACCGCCAGCGCCCCGGGCTGGCATCATACCAAGCTAGACGATGGCCCCGTCTTCTCTTATTACAAGTCCCAAGACTAGAAAACCTCTATTAAATGTACCATCCCCACGCAGAAATTTAGAAAACTTGTTTTTAATTAGTAGATATTTTTATTCCGATGCTTCTGACTACATATTATATATTCAAGGCATGGAGAAAATTCATAATGAATCATACATTGCGGCAATTGTTAAAAACTACCGTATTCTTACACTGCCTTCATACGTCCAAAAGAATAGACTCCAAATGCACCAAGCCCTGTTGTAAATAGCGCTAAGATGCCTATATCTACTTCAAATGTATAGCTTCCACTTATTCCAAGTATTGTATTTCTCAAAGCATCTACAGCATAAGTAGCTGGATCTAACATTGTTAAAAATGAAAGCCATTCAGGAAGGTTATCGAGAGGAAATAATGCTCCACTTAGAAAGAAAAGAGGCATGACTACGAAACTTACAATCATTTGAAATCCTTCCAAACTGTGCATGTAACTACCAAGAGCAAGTCCTAGGGACGTGAGTGCAAATGAAAATAATAGGACAACTGCAACCGTTTGAAATAAAGATATTGCAGTGAACTGAATCCCAATCAGTACTCCAACTATTAAGAGAATGAATGCCTGAACTAATGAATTAGTCATTCCACCAAATGTTTTTCCTGTAAAAACAATGCCTCTATCAACCGGTGCTACCATTACACTTTTGAGAAAGTCAAATTTTCTATCCCAGATTATATACGAGCCATAAAATACGGACGAAAATATAACAGACATACATACTATACCAGGGAAAATGAAGGTTTGGTAATCTAATTCGGTGTATGCGGTAGTTGAGCCAAAACCGGATCCAATTACAAATAACCATAGAAGTGGTGTGAAGGTAGAAGCAACAAGTCTGCTTCTTTCCCTCAAAAACACTTTGAATTCTCGAAGCCAAATAGCGTACACTTGACTAAGAATGCCTTCTACATAATGATAACTACTGCTCCATATCTGGCTCTTGATACTATTATTAATCATAGCGGGCAAATTTTTCCATAAAACCACCTTCTGGTTGTTCTTTAGTATTTTGAGCAGTAAAACGGATGAATACATCGTTTAAGTTGCGGCTAGAAAATTCTACCGACTCAACATCAATCTTTTTCAATATTCTTGGAAGATTTTGACCTGCATTTTCTACTGATAAAATAATAGATCCGTCAACGTTAGTTCCTATTTTATGTATAAAGCTAAAGTCCTTTAACAATCTGTCAAAATCTTGAGCTTTTTTTTCCACAACACGTAGTTTTATAATATCATCACCACCGACCATCTCTTTTAATTTCACCGGGGTGTCAAGTGCAATTATTTTGCCTCTATCAATGATGCCTATTCTATCACAGAGAATATCGGCCTCTTCCATGTAATGTGTTGTCAATATAATAGTGATCTTTTCCTCTTTTACCAACCTTTGTATATACTTCCACATAGACTCTCTACTTCTTGGGTCAAGCCCAAGGGTTGGTTCGTCAAGAAAAAGTATTTTTGGTTTGTGCAAAATTCCCCTTGCAATTTCTAAACGTCTGCGCATTCCCCCAGAATATTTCTTAACTTGATCACGCCTTCTGTCGGTCAAACCAACAAGTTCAAGCACATCACAGATTCTTTCTTCTCGGACCAGACGAGGTACTCTATATAGCAAGGAATGAAGTTTTAGATTCTCATATCCTGTAAGCATATCGTCGCTACTTGGAGCTTGAAATACTATGCCTATGCTCGATCTAACTTTCGCAGGTTCATTTACAATATCGTAGCCGTTTACAGAGGCAGTACCAGACGTGGGCTTGAGCAGAGTAGCAAGCATATGAATTATGGTGGTCTTGCCCGCGCCATTTTGTCCCAGAAGCCCAAAAACTTCGTTGTCATGAATATCCAAAGACAGATTATCAACAGCAGTCAAGTTCTCGTATTGTTTGACGAGGTTTCGTATTGTTATCAAATTATTTAATGCAAACGTCTAAGAAGTTATGTTTTATCTTGAAATAAATGGAAAGTAGACCCCGACTGGCGACACCCGTGGCGGTACCGTATAAAGGTCTTTCAATAATGGGATTGAGGGGAGATGGGCAGAGTATATTCTGTAATTTTTACTTGCCGATTCTGAACATCTTCGTTCCACACACAGTACAAATCCCCTGAGTAGCAGGCTTACCATTTTTCATTGTTACCTTTTTCTCATCCTTCATTGATCTTTTTGATTTACATTTAACACAATATGCTTCCATACGAATGCAACTATTGAGGCAAAATAAAAGTAGCGGTGTATAAAAACGTTGTCAGAAGACTTGACTAATTTCCTGCCCGTGAAGCCATCTATATAAACCTTAACCTAACCCACATATAAGATCTCGAAAAAATGTCACAAATATAATATCATATTAATCATAAAATATGTAACGTAATAGAATTTCGATCCTCTACTGAACTCACGGCATATTAATCACATTGGGCATCAAAGACAGTTTGTGCGATATTTTAAATTAGACGAAAAATATCTTCTTGTTGGGATTCTAAATGAGTGCTAAATTGGAATATTCTAACGTTATGAGACTAATGCGAGAACATCACGAATGGTTTAATAAATCAATTCCACTTATTGCTAGTGAAAATATTCCGAGTCCAGCTGTAAGAGAGGCGTTAATGTCAGACTTTGGTAATAGATATGCTGAGGGATGGCCAGGCGAAAGAGTTTATGCAGGATGTATTTATATAGATCAGGTTGAGCTGATTTGTAACGACCTAGCAAAGAAAGTGTTCCGAGCAGAATTTGCAGACTGTAGACCGACTTCCGGAGTAGTTGCAAACCTTGCAATCTATGCGGCGTTTTCCGATCCTGGGGATTATATGATGGCGGCTTCCATTCCTAGTGGCGGACACATTTCACATGGAAAAAAAGAACACTTTGGTACCGCAGGTTTTGTCCATGGACTTAACATTGAACATTACCCTTTTTCAAAAGAAGAAATGACAATTGATGTTGATGCAACAAAAAAGAAGATTACGGAAATGAGTCGTGACGGCAAAACCCCAAAAATAGGAATGTTTGGGGGAAGCCTTTTCCTTTTTCCCCATCCTGTCAAGGAACTGGCAGACTTTATGCATGATCATAATATGTACATTAATTATGATGGCGCACACGTAGCAGGGCTTATCGCGGGTGGAGAATTTCAAGATCCATTGAAAGAAGGAGCGGATTCTATGACGATGAGTTCACATAAGACTCTCTGGGGACCGCAGGGAGGAATTATTGTATCGATGGAAAAACATTCAGAACGAATCAAAAAAGCAATCTTCCCTGGTAACACTAGTAGTCATCATCTTCATCATGTAGCAGGTAAGGCTATTGCGTTAACAGAATCATTGGAGTTTGGAAAAGAATATGCAATACAGGTAATCAAGAATGCCAAAGCAATTGCAGAAGCTTTGGCAGGACATGGTTTTGGAGTATTGGGTGAGAAAAGAGGATATACTGCATCACACCAAATTGCAGTCGATGTTTCAAAGTTTGGTGATGGAGGCACTATTGAAAAGGATTTAGAAAAGGCTAATATCATCTTGAATAGGCAGTTACTCCCCGGAGATATAAAATCAGGAAAACACTATATGCATCCAAGTGGAATAAGGATCGGAGTTCCAGAGATTACTCGACTAGGAATGAAGGAAAGTGAAATGAAGGAAATTGCCGACTTTATAAAATTGGCGGTAATTGATAAACAGGACCCAGGTAGAGTGGCCCAAAAAGTCTCTAATTTTAGAATGCAATTCCAAAAAGTTCACTATGCTTTTGATAACGCTGTCGGTGCGTATGAGTATAAGAGTTTGATAGGAATTCCTCAATAGATAAAATTAGAATTATTAAAAGTCTTATATATGAAGAACCCTTTACCGGAATGGGTGTTCTTCTCGACATGCAATTAATCTATTATCTTTATTTTTATGTCATCCGTATCCACACATATATTATTCCATAAATTCAGTAAGAGTAAACTGACTTTTCTTTTGCTGCTGAAATATTAAGTTTAATTCAGCCATTAATGATTCGACCCTGCAACGCAAATAATCACTAATCTTAAATTGTTTACACATCTCTGCCGCAATATCAATATACTTTTCGACTGAGCCTCTGGTTACTGTTTGCAATAGTTCATTTCCACATTCAATACATTTGCCAATAAGAGGGATCCTCCGATATTTTTCTCCGCATCTACTGCATCTGAAAGCTTGTGAGGAATAGGATCTCATGTTACCCATAATATCAGGCAAAATGTGTGTGGTAAGTACCATCGATACTACCTCATCTGGATCCACAGCATTGATAAGTTTTGCAGTTATAATTTGCATCTCTAACTTTTCATCCATAGTATTCAGTCTAGCATATGCACTGCGCTGTACGTTAGTCGTCAATGAATCTGTCAAATGTGTAAAACCATAATCGAAAAATTGACTTTCCTTTCCTATTCTATTTTTGACAGTTTCTATCTTCTCACATAGGTCTCCAGATTTAGCCTGTCTCCACGTTGCTTCGTAAAATTCTAAAGGATAGGATGAACTAATATCGATATTATGAGCTTGTCTTTGCACTTCGTGCGGCAATACTAATGGTTGAATAAGTAAAGGCGCATCCATGAGTCCGCCTATCTTATTTGGGAGAAAGGAATACGAAAAGTTGAGAAAAGCATCCATTAACAACATCATTGAATCTGCATCGCCATCACAATCTCTACGTTTTGCAGAATGCCATATGGGGGAAGCTAAGCATACCTGAGAATCAGTAAAGCCTGTAATTCTTCCTATAATACCTACAGAAGTATGTGGTGCAAGTCCAACTACGAGATGTCCTATCAAGTCTTCTAGAGTAGATACATTGTAAAATGGTTCTAGCCCGTATAGCTTGACGAGTTCTTCATCGATAAATTTTGATACATTGATTAAATATTTAGCAGATTCTACAGGAATTATTATATCTTGCATGAAGAGCTCAACTAATTGATCCGTTGTTACTATCTCTCTACCAAGGTAGTCTTTCCTATAACCCAACTCCTTTAATCTCTCAATACTTGTTCTGATCCATTTGGGTTTAAAATGAGTTAGTGGTTCATTAGTGGCGTCAAACCTAATTGTTCCGTCCTTGAATGTATAAAGATTATGCTTTTGCCTTAGTACTCCTTTTTCTAATGGTTCTGCAGCTTTATCTTTGCTTATGAGAGATCTAACCCCTTTTAGCGGCTCAGAGGCCACAACACTGAGTTTCTGTTGTGCTTCTTCTATAGCTATTTTTAGTGGATAGCTAACGGGGGAATATGTTTTTCCTTCCATGCGGCATCTGTGGCAGCGGTTATTGTCTGCAGTATCTTCTGGGATATCTTGTCTGCAGGCTATACAGAGATTACGAATTGGTGTCGCCTCACCACACTTGCGGCAAGAAGTCCCAACCGAAGGTATGTTACAATTAATGCAAAATCTGTTTGCAATCTCTGCATAAAATGAATCCTTCTTCGCCGCCTTTAAAATATCGCGCGTTGCCCCTCCTTTTGTCCCAACAGGAAAAAGCACATGAACAGGCGGTTTCATTTTCCGCTCAGCAGCCTTTTCAGGTCGCCCTACCCTCACCGCAATTGTTGAGGCAAATTTTGGCATCACCTCAATCCCTGATATCTTTGAAATTAATTCTAAAACATTATTTGTTTCAACAGACTGAGGTGATGATGGTGATTGAGTGAATGAAAGGGTAGAAGAAGGCAAATTAGTTTTTGAGATTGATTTTGCAGCTCCCGCTCCTGCTCCTGTTGGGGCCGGATTTGATTCTACCAATAAGGATGTCAGCGAATATATCTGATCAGTATCATCGATTTCTATACTATTAGTTTCATTTTTCATAGAGTGAACGACTCCTAAACGTTCCAAAATACCTTTTAGGTTTGGATCAGCGTCAGCTAAAAGAATAGACTCTGGTTTGTTACTATTTTGGCGACATGAAGTTAACTTGTCTTTCAATAACAAAATTTCATTAATACTAACTGAATCCCAATAAAATGAATATCGTGGATGAAGGGGAACAAGATATTTCCTGCTGATTTCAAATGCCTCCTTAACTGTAGGAATTGTTGAAAGTGGTTCACTAATTAATTGAATAATCCTTTGACTGCCTATTCCCTCTTTTTCTTCCTTCCCTTCGGATAGAAAGCGGGAAGTATCAGAAAAACAAAAAGGATAACTATGTATCTGTGATGATAATAGCATTGATTTTAATTGTAGTGCCCAAATTTCCTCAACATAGCTGGCAGGAAGCAATTGTGCATTGTTTTCCAGGAAGTCTCCATAGCTTATCAGAATGTCGCCCAAGTAAATTATTTTTTCTACCTTCGGCCAAAACTTTATGGCTTGTTCTGCTGTTGATATGTATAGAACATTTCCATCATCTAGTCTAACAAGAGGTGGTTCGATATTGTCTACAAGCGCTATTGTAGAGGCTTTTCCAGGTACATCCATTTTAATTTGTGTTCCTACAACTACCGCATGATTCAATAATATCGGTATAGCAGGATGAATTCCAATGGTGGCAAAGCCTGTATTGTAACAGCGTCCATATCTTAATCTGAAACCTCCAATTTTTTTTGTCATGGAAAGAACCGGCCTTCCAGTGATGACCTCAGACATCCTATGGTACACTGCATCCTCATTACCTGTTTGAATTGCTCCCTTTAGATCATTAAGCCAATCCCAACCATCTATCTCTAGTACTTCAACAAGTTTGACCAACTTTCGACTTCTACCAATAAGACCATCATTCATTACCCTCAAAGCGCCTCCACGCACCCTGTCGGTGGAAATCCTTTTCATACCTCTATGACCAACTACTTCTACTGGATCTGTATCTGCACCATTAAGTTCTACGGGCAAACGAGAGATACATTTTACAACATCTTCATCTAACACCTTGAATTG
>Ga0181467_100769_pt1 | contig 15591 bp, 17 predicted proteins | sample InSIn5gowninarea_2_FD_119079 | JGI IMG/M metagenome (GOLD analysis project Ga0181467, IMG submission 119079) | Clean room microbial communities from NASA Spacecraft Assembly Facility at Jet Propulsion Laboratory, Pasadena, California, USA -... ... | reverse complement strand
TGAGGTGCTTGGTGCGAAGACGGCGGGGAATTATAGTGGGTGTCATTCCACGTGTTGGGATGCAGGATCGCCGAGGAATGGTGGTGATCGTGTGTTGACCAACCAGTTTACGAAGAGTGGGTATCCACTCGGACTGATGCTGAATTGTGATGGAGAGAGATTTGTGGACGAGGGTTTGGATCTGAGGAATTACACATATGCTATCTTCGGCATTGCAGTACTGAAGCAGCCTAGTGGTAAGGCCTTCCAAGTCTGGGATGCTGAGGGTGCGAAATGGCTGCGGAAAGAGGAATATGGAGACGATGTCACCGAGAAGATTCAGGCCGACACCCTAGAAGAACTTGCCGAGAAGCTTGTGGATCGCGGACTCGTCAACAAGCAGCGTTTCGTCCAGGAGATCCAGGAATACAACGAAGCAGTCAAGGCGTTCGAAGAAGAGAACCCAAACAAGAAATTCAACCCAGCAGAAAAGGACGGCCTCTCAACGCAGAGCTCGAAGAAGAAGTTAACGCTAGCGAAGTCGAACTGGGCCAAACCATTGACCAAAGGCCCCTTCATCGCTGTCGAGATCACGAGCGGTGTGACCTTCACATTCGGTGGACTCGACATTGACCCCAACACTGCACAAGTCGTGTCCGACGCCACGAGACAACCGATCGAGGGCTTGTACTGCTGTGGTGAGTTGTTGGGAGGACTGTTCTTCTCTAATTACCCTGGTGGCTCGGGCTTGACGGCTGGTACCGTATTTGGCCGGATAGCTGGTGCACATGCTGCTCAGAATAAATCGTCGTGGACGCAGCAGTTTGAGCGAGCGAGGTTGTAGATTGTTAGAATTTATTAGCAATATGTAACAAAGTTTTACAAACAATGGTTTCGAAAGTTTTGTTCGCACTCTTAATGCTGAAGATATCTCGATCCTCGGCACATCTAAAGGGTATTCCACTGAACATTATAAAGTCCTAATTGTATATGCACCTACGATGGTCTTCTCTCAATGAGATGCATACGTATCACTGACTTCGACACGTCGTGATATGTGGTCGATGATGGCATCTACTAACCTCAATACGAGGCGAGCAAGCATTCGCGACAGTCCCCATGTTTGACACATGGGGACTAAATCTGGACTGAATGCATCAACGAGCTTCTAGGGAGCTGAGTACGTATGTTGTTGTGAAGACTATGAATGCTTGAGTCTTTAGTGGAAGGGTATCTTATGACGTGAAGCTTCTTGAGCTCAAAGTTCGTAAGGTTGGAGTTTCATGTTGGATGAACCGCTCAGATGGAGGCATAGTCATGCAGTAGTAGACAGTTGCATTTGCATATTCATGTCAGCTCTATCTAATATTATGCATAGCTATATGTGGGGGTCCATTCTTTATGCTCCCTAGCTTCCACAGAAGTTTCTATGCAAGCGATGTCTTGAACCAATTGACTCCTTGCTGCAAGGCATCGTCCATGGCCTTCTTATCCTTGTCACTGCTCCAGTCGCCTCTGAGGGAGAAGCCGTGAACTTGATCCTGGTACTTCACAACTTCAGTCTTTACATCAGTCTTCTTATCCAAAACCTCCTTGATCTTGTCGTTGCTTGCATCATCCAGCAAGCTGTCTTTTGTGCCCACAGCTATGCTCAATGGCTTTGTGACCGCATCAAAATCTCCTGGAACTGCTACCAGCGAAGGATGGCAAGCATACGCAGCGTCGACCTTTCCATGCGCCATGAGGATCGCATAGCGGCCACCGAAACAGAAGCCAACGGCTCCGAGTTTGCCAGTTCCTGGGATCTTGCGCACTTCTTCAACAGCTTGCTGTACAATTGGCAGTGTCACTGCCTCAGTATGCCTTGCAACCCATGGGTATAGCCGCGTAGTGGTAATCGCAGTGTTCTTGACCGTATCAACAATTCCTGCTTGTTCTTTATCTGCAAGACGTGGCTCAATGTTTTGCAGTAAGTCGATTGGAAGAGGGTCACCACTGAGGATGTCGGGCACGTAGACGTAAAAGCCGGCTTTAGCATACTCGTCAGCGAGAAGTCGGGTGTTTGGCAGATCGTAGCCGAAGATGTCGGTGAGGAAGATCAAGGATTGCGACTTGGATTTGGATTCTGGCTCAGCAATGTAGCAGGGTAGGTCACCGAGTTTGGTCTCTCGTCCCTTAGGGGTAGCGTGGTTGTGCAGGGCGCCAGAGAGGCAGCATGAGGACATGCCTACACCGGTCGACATGTTGAGTTGATGTTTCGTGTTATCGTAAGTGAGAGGGTGAGCAATCTGTTCTGCTTGTGAGATTTAGCAATAGAGGTGAAACAAAGACGCAGTCCAGGGCGGGCGTCAGAGGGCCTTTATGAGCGAACTTGGGATTTTCGATCTAGCATCTACCACCTACCTGCCGCTGCTAAGGATGGAGGGGCACTCCACCGTCACAGCCATTTTTCAGATTGACTGCCGCGCTGTAGCAAGCATGCGGGGTTGTGATTCCGGAATTCGAGATAAGTTTGATGCTGGAACAATGCTTTACGGTGCTTCGAATCGCAAACATTGTGATGACGAAAATGTCCAAAGTTAGAACCGGTTCATCCGAATTTGTGCTGCAAGTTGTCCGCTAAATTCGATCATTGGTTGTAATTATTTTTCTGAGTTCAACCAGTCCCGATCGGAGAATTGGAGAGGTCGACTGCAGTGCATCTTTTCCCCAAGCTTCGACAGCTTCGTTCGTATCGAAAGCTTGCGGTGCCGAGTCGGATCGCTTCAAGTTTTGCTATTTCGTTGATAATGGCCAACCTTCCAGCAACGAATGTGAAGACTGTGTAACGCATACGCCATAAAGACATTTTCATGAGCAACTATGCCTTTTTGGTAGCTATACGATAACTACAAGACTTGAGAGATAAGGGTCTCGTGGGACGACTTACTGACTTATGGGCAATTGGCAAATCAACTGCAATCAGGGGCATAGCTTCTTTATGCAACAGACCACAAGAGGCTCTTGCGTCTTCGTGCATACAAACACGGCTGTGGTGTGCTCAACACCGAATGATGCTCGAAGACAGGAGATTGTGTCATGTAAGTGTTTGAATTGTTAGAGGTAAGCCCAACATATTGCTTCAACCGTGCCCAACGACATCGCGATAGAAGGTCTTGTTGCGCGATTGATTCCTTGCCCAATAGTCAAGTCGACACGCTACTGGGCAGTAACCAAGCTCTGAGTCGAGAAAAGGTATCGCTGACTTGCATTGAGATTCACTAATATGTTTGCTGATCAATGGAATACACGTCGTCGCATCGGCCCGTTTCTGACTTTCACTGTCGAAGAAGCAAGAGTTGACAGGAAGGTATCCAGACTGATCCGTGATCGATGCGACTAGTTCTTCGTGTCATAGCGATTCAGAAATTACTGATCTTCGGACGTCAATGGCAGCATTCGATGCCATTGAAGCACTGGAGAATGCGAGTTGCAGCGTCGTGTAGGTCACCACAGGAACATATCGCTCAACAACTTCAAGTTCTCAGCATAAGGTGGTAATATCTCGGTCATGGTGGAGCTACAATAAGAAATAGCACGCGTCGAGGATAATCCTGGTGTTTGACGTCACACGTTTGGGTCCGACTTTGCGAAAAGCCTGGCACAACTCTTGTCGGGCCTTGTCCTACGCACCACCAGACCTCTTAGCACAGGCTGTCGCAGTCTTCGAGTTGTGCAAATGGCCAGGATTAGAACCCAGTCTGTAGCATGGTTCAGGGTACCAGCCACGGCTGGCTACTGATTGAGTGACATCAGCCACAATGTACAGTCCTGGTGACCACGACATGTGTAATGATTCCAGGGAACATAACTGCGTATTCTGCCTGCCATCTCCTTTCTGGACATTGCTCAACACTTTCCATCACCTCTGACCGATTCCATCTGCTTGAATATTGTCCAAGCACCCACTGTGAGCAATAAATCAAGAGCATAGCCGTACCTTGCCGTTCATCACTTCGCAACATCACAATGGAAACCGCAAAGAACTATTACAACAAACAGTATGACAACTGGGTACCATGGCTCGAAGATCAATACCTCAACTGGTTCGGCAAGAACAAGACCAGTTATGTTGCTGAAGGTCAGTTGTACCCACTGATCCGTGAGCCAGTTCACTGATCAACAACAGACAATTTGAGCAAAACCAAGATTACTGGTAATGAGAATGTTGATGCCATTCAAGATGGTGTCAACAAAGGTGTCACTGGGCAATTCGAGAAAGGTGGCGCCCTCGAAGGTGTAGGCAACCTCACAAGCAAGGAAGTCTTTACAAGAAGTGAGCGAGGTGGCAAGAACAACTCTGGAGGCTTTGGTTTGTGAAGAGGGAGTCCATGTCATGATCGATGTGTTAGGCTTGTACACTTTGCGAAAGGCAGGATGATAGTAGCCACAAGGTTGGCGGCAACATTGGCGTTACAGGCGTTTGATGTCTCTTAAACCATTTGCACAAGCTACTGTTAATAGAACAGTTTATTGAACCAACTTTCGAATTGCATAGCTGACAGTGTCTGCTTGGCTCATGTGAACGCCATGCGAACGTGGTCGACGGAGATAGGTCTGTCATCTGGTAGAGAACATGCTGTGAGCTGCATCCTGTAGCTGTGGCGATGGAGACTGCTGCAGATTGTCCTCATCGATCTGGTTGACGAGACAAGAGACTTCTCTGTTGATGCGTTGTCGGGAATTTTGTGAAGCTTGAGGTTGATCAATGTTGACGACTTCTAGATCTGTTTCTCGAGTTGATGAAAATAAGCATGACCAGAGCCCACTGTGCCTCATGAAGCTGAATCATAAGTGCCAATAATGTATCTGGCGGTACTAGTCACTACCAAACTCTATGCTGTTGTACTCGAAAGCTACGTCTGGACTTTCTTCGATATGTGTTCGCGAAGAAACTCAATCTAGCCGGCTTACCAAGTTTATCCACACTGGCGTAACTGATCTTCGTTCTCCTGAACAACTTTAGCACGCACAAACCGAACTTCAAGTTGAACAGCATCACCCTCGACCTAAACAAACATCCCTATCCAGGCTAAGCTTCATCGCGAAGCTCAAGCTACTGTAACAAAAAGCTGCCAGCTTGTGCACATTTGATGTCATCATACATTGGCGATGTGACAAAAGTATGTCTTATGAAAGGTATCACTGGGATGCACACAAAGAAGGACCCTTAACGATGGAGCAGAGACAACTAATGTGTATAGATAGGTGTTCTTTAAGTCATTAGACCTGATGGCTGCTCGATAGGTAGTTCAGTCGAGGAGTAGAAGTACGACAATGGTGTTGAGTCCAATCGACGCTTCCAAGGCGGTCTGGTGTTTCTGCGGCGGCTGTCAAAATGGACATTTGACATCTTCTTGTTCACCCCAAACAATGTGTATGAGGTGTTGAAGCACACTACAATCTTCTGAGATCATGTAAGTCACACCTAGAACCAGTGTACGGAAGAAAAGGTACACACGGGTGTCGGGAACGAGGGTTGATCCATATATGTCTGATGGAAAAACGGAGACGGACAAGATGTGGAACAAAGACGATTTAATGGAAGTGAAGTCTGTCCAGTATCACACAGAAGAGGTGATTGAGAGAGGAATGGGCGCATCAATCAATGCTAGAGGTGAAGTATATGTCAGGACTCGTGGTGAATCACATTCGCTTCTGTTGTCTCTCAAACCGACTTCGGTCACGCCTTCCAAAACATTTTCTGGCGTACACTCGCCTTTTTCTACACGCATCCTTTTTTACAATTTGGACACACGAAGGGTTCCAGGATTTGCATTCGTTGTGTCTCTAACCTTCACCTTGCTCATCTGTCCTCAAACCTGCTTTTGTTCAAAGGATGCCACCCGCTACCAAGCGTAAAGCTCAACGCAAAGCGACAGGCCCTAGGCAAGTAGCCACCGTCAAATTTGATCCATTTACGTTTCCATACTTCGCCAATCAACAACTCAATCCTGCTGAGTTTCCTGTCTGTAAGTTGTGGCGTCCTCCCCGATCAGCATATATGGCTTGAAAATTTGCATTCCTGATACACTCTCTTGGTAGCTGTTGGGTTGCCTGTTGGACGCATCAGGTGGACACCCGCTCCGAAAGATATTGCCACTACTACCAATGGAGGCTGGGAGCAAGAAGATGACAAGAAGAGAACCCTGGTGGACGCCATAGACGACATATCTGGTGTAAGTCTTCCTGCTTCTCTAGCAGCCGCCGGACGGCCATATCCATGCCTCTACAATTTCGATTATCACCAGCAAACAGATCGACCCCACCCTCACCCCCGATGACTACGTAGTAGCTGCCCCATAGGGCAGTATATCTACCGTATCGGGAAGTCAAATTCTAGGTGCTAAAATACTGATCAATACTAGAACGAGATGGACAACGAAGAACCCACCCTAACCTCATCTACCGGAAATCCCTACAAACGATTAAAGACCATTGGGGCCCGCCCGGCATTGGCAAAGAAAGTCACAGCAGATCTCGACTCTGACGATGAGTTGATAGTACGCATGAAGAATGCCAAGTATCTTGAAAAGGACATCGCGAAACGTCTTGCAGATGAAGGACGTACCAAGTACAACGTAAAGACGATTGGCACTCGTTGGGCACATCTGAAGAAAAAGTTGCAAGAGAAGAACGATCAAATGCTCGATGAAGAGCTAACTGACTGGCATGATGGAGATGTAGGTTGCTACAGTCGCCATCTGCATACACATGTTGATTGACATATATAGGATAACGCCCTCGAGCAGGCCAAAGTGAAAGCTGATGAGGCTATCAACAAGATGATTGCAGATCTTGAGTCAAAACGATGGAAACTTGTAGCAGAGAACCTGAAGAGCACGAAGGCAAGTCGGCTACTTCCACTTTGAAACTTTTCAACTAACAAGTCTTAGCCGGTTACCAATTTTTCTCAAAATGCGTGCAGATCTCGATTTGGTGCCCTCCAGAATGGTACCGCTAAGCCAACCCCAGAGTCGATGCTGGACCCTGATGAACACGTCGTCGCTCGCATTGAAGCGCGACGCCAGCGTGAAATCAAATTGGAAGAAGATGCAGCTACCTTACATATCACGGACATCGTTGACTCTGCCCGAGACTCTTTCGCTGAAGCCAATCGCAAGGGAAATGCTTGGACCTCCAAGACGAAGCCTTCTGACTTGTGACAACGGTCCAAATTTAACGCCATAAACAGCAAGATACCAAACATGCTTTCGGCTATAATGAATTTCTAACAAAGAACATCATCTGAAGTAGTTCATAACGACGACTCAGATTTGCACGATTGCTGCCACTAAGCTCCATATCATGATCGACCATACAAAGGACCAGCAGCTACAGCAAACAACGATGAAATGAGCAAATCAGTATCGATGATAATTATGTATCATAGGAGTCAACGACCAATCATGATTTTGAGCTCGTCGGCCTGTCCACAAAACTCGATTTGCACTTCTTATGCATACGGCACATGCAGGTGGTGGTGTGGTTATGCTTACTATTCGTGGCATGAGGCAAAGACCGAGGCTCATTTCTCCAGTGATCAGCGCTCGAATAAAGTTCCACGCGACGTGAACCCAGCCGCAACACGCGCCGCCACAATGACTGCCTGGGGAAGTTGTTGACTTTAGTCCTGATTTGTTAGTTAGGTACGCCCTCGCCAAGCAGTGATGCGCCTTGATGCGATATAAACCTCACCCACATGTATCAGTCTTTCCTTCCTTCCCTCCACGCACCCGAGCAGGCAAAGTATCCAGCGTCCGCGGTTCCTATCATTCTTACCTGGTAGGCACTCGTACGTTAAGTCATTCTTTTGATCTCCGAAGTTGTCCTCTTGTTCATCCGACCAAGCAAGACATCTGAAGAAGTCACTCGAAAGACTTCGCAGCTCCCACATCACATGCTCCTTCTTGTGAATCAATCAAGCGTCAAATCTTTCTCGAAACTCATCACGCTCTCTACGTCAGCCTAGGTTTCTTCTGCCATTCATTCCTTCCTGCTCAACTTCACTCGTTCGACAATATAATCCCACGATTTCTCGCGACTGCGAAATGTTCAAGCGATCGTTCAATACCGAATCTGGTCGCGTGGCCAAACCAAAGTTCAGTAAGAAATCGTACTCTGAACACGTGAAGAGGAAGATGCAAGACAGTTTGAGCAGTCCGAACAGTCCGCCTGTTGGAAGGTATGCTGAAACAATTTGTCTGGAGGCCACCGATACTGACGAACCTAGCCAACTCAACAGCCCTATCATCACCATGGTGGTAGGTCGTGACCAGCGCCTGTTCGCTGCTCATGAGGACGTTCTCTGCCGATCACCGTACTTCAAATCTTGCCTGAAAGGCCAGTTCCTTGATGGTAATGCGAAGAAGGTGGAGCTGTTTGACGAAGAACCTGAAATCCTATCCTGTGTTCTCGAGTTCTTGTACAAAGGAGACTATTACCCGCGCCTGTTGCATGACAAGCGCCGCAATACCTGGGATCTCGAGAATGCGCAGGACCCAAAAACCGGTGGTCGCGGAAATAGTGAATCGACAATATACCTTTCGGATGCTGGTGGTGATGTACTTCGTGACACCGTGGTATATTGTGCTGCAGACAAATATGGCCTGGATGAGTTGAAGAAGTTGTGTCTTCGGAAACAAGGTCTTCAATCCGGCATCCAGGTCGATGTGATTCTGCGTTCCGCACGATATGCTTACCAAAACACTCCGGACACCGAATCACGTCTTCGCGCTCATTACCTTGCTCTGATCATCAGAAGTCGCAAGACTTTCAAGAGGAGCGGAACTATGCAGATGGAAATGGAGAAAGGAGGTAAATTGTTTTTCGACCTGTTCGTGGCAATGTGCAACCACATAGATGATATTGTGGAGATCAGGTAGGTGTCTTTTCCTTTGTCCTGTTGCCGACTTGATGCCTGTTTAAACCAGGCGCTTACTATTGTGCTCAACAGCAACAGCAGATCGCCCAAAATTATCTAAACGCGGGCACGTTTGCTCACAGCAGGTTCGACGGCTCGGAGCTATAATGTTAAGGTAGTAGAGTCTCTGCACCATTGTGTTCGCACATGAAAGCTCTGGAGGTCGTCGCTTGCGACTACACCACTCCACTTCTATCGAGGTTGGCCGACACATTTTTGGTTCTTTGAAACCCTACTCTTTCTAATACACTAGGCCCGGACTCGGCGCAATCAACTGTTCTACTCAATTAACTTGACGAGCTTCTGTGAAGCGGCGTCATTGAAAAGGATCGGGAAATTCTTTGGAAACGAAAGTCCGTGGCTTCACGCACCGCTCATTTGTTTTGTGAATTACAATCTGTGCTTTTCGCTGGCATTTATGCCTTCCATCAAGCTAGTGACGCTACGTCAAACTACCAGCTAGCTGGTATTTAATGACAACCTCTGATGATCAGATAGGAATGAGAAATTCGGCCACCTCAAATGTGTTTCATTAAACTTTGCTGAATTCCGTTATGTTTTTGGGTAGCCTACTATTGACAGACTTCTAGCGGGTCTGATTACTCTTTGCTTACTTCAGTCTGACAACAGTTACCATTCCAGTGTCACCGCTCCATATGAACATAATGGTCGCCTGCCTACGTTCACAAATGTCTCACAATTGCTACTATCACAACCTCGTCGGCGAGCTCGAGCTTACAGAGTACCGAGCCCCTCCATTTCTATCATCTTCACGCCATCTTGATTGAGATCCTTGAATCTACCTACGCATAATATTTACCACGATCCAATTCATGCCTACCGATTGGCCATTCGATCCTCTTCGACCGAACAGGATGAATTCTACGAGTCTACACGACCAGCGCGACGTTTTCGGCAAGCGCAAAACAGGATCAGCATACCACGCTTTCGAAACGGCCAAGCGCCCACGGCGAGATGACACACATGCGAGTTCGAGTATGTTTCTGAGCGATGACGACGAACCTACGTTACTTGTGGACGAGCTTTTTCATGGGGAACCTGAGAACGTGGACTATATTGATCTTGATGGGAGCAGCCCAATACGAGATCAACACCCAGCTCGTGTCAATGGCATCAATGGCATCAGCACAACCAACGGTATAATCTCACACGGTCTTGCAACACCTCCTACTCCTAACGTGACAATCGACATTAAAGAGGAGCAAGTTGATGGACCAGCTTGGATCAAAGGAAAGGCACCACCGGGGCGTGTGAAGATCTATGTGGGCAGGCGCAACAAGCAGGTCCTCGCCAAACGCGAAGACCTTGCAAAATCAGCAATCTTGACATCCTTCATCATAGACGATCCGGTGCAAGGTGCTTTCATAATGCGGCCACAACTACTCCGAACAGACTTCAATGACTTTGACGCAGTGCTGCAGTTCATCCACAGCGGAGAGTATGCCCCAATATTGGTCGAAGACAGCGAGAACATAGGAGGACCAAAGCTTCTAGACGGCCTCAAAACGCACGAAGCATATGCAAAGGAAGTCGTTCGTTCTGGAAGGATCTATGTAATTGCTCAGACCTTCCAGGTCGAGGGATTGGCCGAGCAAGTCCTCACGAAGATCACTGGAGTCGACATCACCAAGTTCAACAACCACTCCCTTGTGGAGCTGGCAGGAATTGTGTTCAGCAACACCAGATGCCCTGTCTCTACCATGAACGCAACGGGCAACATCGACGGTGAAGAGAACGCAAGCGCTGCAAAGAAAAGTGACCCTCTCGAGGAATGGATCATCTGTCAGCTCGCAAAAAACTTTCGAGAGATAATGAGATCAGAGCAGACTACATTCTGGAATGTTGAGCACAAGACGTCGAAGAAGTTCCTATTTGCTCGTGTCTTGAAGGAGGTAGCTGACCAATACTGGGCTGTTGGCGGACTTCCTACTGCGAGCTTCATCGAATTGGATTGAGTGGGATACCTTATTCACAAGACACCGGAATTAAGGTAGCTACGATGTATTGCAAAGATCTTTTTCCGACTTAGCAAGGAATACCGACGAGGATTAAGTGGATGGGTGCAAGCACGAGGAGACTCGGAGGTATTAAAGTTGTTGGCTCATTCTGTGATAGTCTGAGCACGGTATTTCCGACCTGAAGGATGCACTTCACTTGAATGTTTTGGTATAAGGAAAGTCAAGGAAAGTCAGTGGAGAGGACGGTGCCTGTATACTGCAGCACTCCTCCTCATTGCGACTAATCCTCCCGCTTTTGCATTGCCCTTCAGTACAACTATTCTGACATAAATCTCGTGCCGTATTCTGATAGCGTGCAGGCACGTGCTCTAGCGTGATTGAAACAGGCGACTCGAAGCCTCGGCTATCAAACTCTACTCCATCACTTCATCATTTTTATACGAGTATCTCCATCTTCGAATCTCCTCCACACTCTTCAGTCGTTCCCCGCTGCAACACTGTAACAGGCATGACACGTTTGCCAATGTGCTTCCTCCGCTTCCACTCTGCGGAGTATGATTTGGCTGATTCTGGTGAATCGACTTTCAATGTTCTGTTTAGTGTCTGCTTGTCGTGAATCCTGACTCGCTCACTCGTGAGTGATGCAACATGAACCCCTCAACGAGGGAACCCCAAGCCGGAACATGAAGCATATCTGACACCCTTTAACAGGAACAGAGCGTGCCTGCCCTTAGACTCTCCCTTCTGTTCGTTTGCTTCACTGTCTTTGCTGCGATCTCATTGCACCGTATTCATATCAAGATGGCTTCCGAAAGTGCTCCCCCAACCTTTGACATTCCTAAGGAGTGTATTGCTGGCGTTGTCAAGGACGAAGGACCCAACTTCTGGGTCTCAGTCGAGAAGGTACCAGTACCAGAAATTGGTGAGTGCTTCTTGAAGACACACAATACCACTACGTATCGAACCATCTGACAACCAAGCAGGCCCTGAAGATGTTCTCATCAAGCTCAACGCTACCGGTCTTTGCCTGTCAGACGTTCACTTCATGTTGAACGACTGGGCCCTCCCCAAGATGTCGGAGCTTGGAACCAAATGCGCCGGCCATGAAGGTGCTGGTGTCATCGTTAAAGTCGGAGAACGTGTCAAGACCTTGAAAGTCGGTCAAAGAGCTGGTCACAAACCAATCCAGAACGTCTGCCACACCTGTGAATACTGCAAGGCCGGAAAGGACTCGTACTGTGCCAAGAGTGTCTTCACCGGGCTACATTGCGATGGCAAGAGTTAAGGTTCACTTTTAAGGCAGTCAGTACTAACGCGGTCTTAGGCTCTTACAAGCAATATATCGTATCACCCGAAAATTATACCACTTTAATTCCCGATGGTGTCAGTGATTATCTCGCCGGACCAGTCATGTGCTCAGCCGCTACCATCTACACTTCCATAAAAGAGTCAGGCCTGAAAGCTGGAACATGGGCCGTTTTTCCTGGCGGTGGCGGTGGCGTTGGTATTCAAGGTGTCCAGCTTGCACACGCCATGGGCATTCGACCTATTGTTGTGGACACTGGTAATGAACGAAAAGAGCTGGCCACAAAACTCGGTGCCGAGCACTTCGTTGATTTCAAAGAAGGTGACCCTGTGAAGCAGGTATTAGAGCTTACCGGTGGTGGAGCACACGCCGTTTTCGTGACTGCTGTGCAATCGTATCCCATTGCGCAAGGATATTTGGGGGCAAGAGCTGGAGGCCAGGTCATGTGCATCGGATTGCCTCCTGCTGGCAAGTACCACATTGACCTTGACCCAACGGGCTTGATCTTCAGGAATCAATCTTTCAAGGGAACATTGGTGAGCTCTCTTGGCGATCTGGATGAAACACTGCAATGGGCTGCTAGAGGTATATCCAACCATTACTTTGGTTTGAACGACGAAGCTGACCGCATATAGGCAAACTCCGACTCGAGCCAACTGTCGTAGGCCTTAGCAAATTCAACGAATCCGTCCAGAAGCTCAAGAATGGCGAAATCGCTGGGTATGTGAACAGTTTACAATCAGTAGTACACTTGCTAACATCTTCGATAGCCGTGTCGTGGTTGACTTCAATATGCCATAGTTTGACGTATAGCAAATCCAAGATCATAGTAACAATACCTGGTCACTGACTTGTTTGCTGACTGGTGTGCCCTGCTATCCATATATCCCATCTCGTGGTCATCACTGCCCAGCCTTCTGGTCAGGCAGATATCCATTGGCGCAAGTAGGGTATGCATGTACCCTCCACTTGGCAGCCGAATCCTTACAAATGAAGCATGTTTTTCTGTGTGTCCTTTCCCGTTCTAGGATGAACCTATGTGCTGTAGATATCGTAAAACTGCATGAATCTGCAGTGCGAAAAGGTGAAACGCCGCACTCCCTGTCTCTCAATTCACGTATTCGACCAATCAGAGAATGCATACAAGCTTGCAACTGTGTTAGTGGAGCCGTGCTCGTTGACAGCCAATGGGAGTTTAACAGCAGGCGCTTCGAGCTTCCTCCTGCCAAAGCACCCTTTACCATCTTCACTTCCTATTCGCAGCTCACGTAAAGATGTGATAGATGTTCTTCTGCCAGCGTCTGTTTTCTATCTTTGTTCTTGCAGCCGCCGCCTGGCTCAATGCACCAAGATGCCCGATCTGAACATGTCAAGAGCATTATGCAAGATCAATGCATCGCCTATCTGCTCAATACGCGCCGTGTCCCACTGTCTTTCGTTCTGTCTTTCCTAAACCTCCCTCACGTTGTTCGTGCTCGCAAGTCCTGGTGACGCCTGTTTCTGTGCTTTTGCTTTTTGAGTTCCTGAGGCGCAAGAAGATACGCAGGTCGTTCATACAGCTGCAGCAGATATCTTTCTCGTACTTTGCATGACAGTAACAGAACAGCAGCAGCTATGGCTTCTCCAATCCCAATGCTCACTGTCCCGAACCATCACCTCCGGAAGCCGAGTTTGTCGATATCCTTAGCGACCGAAGATTCGATACGGAATAGTTTCTTGGACAACAAGCTGTTACCATAGAATCACCTATAGATGGCATGCCTCCTGCACCATTACCGGCTTCAGCCGTCCAGAAATATATTCCGAAATCGTTCTCAACGAGGACAAGTAGCCTCTCTCCTCGTCTTGCCTCAAACGACTCTGGATACAACAGTTCAAGTCCTGCGAATGGGAAGTCACCAGTCGTGCCTATACGATCAATGTTCCCTGTATATAACACAGCTGTGACTTTGGCCCAGCAGAGTTACTACCCACAACGACCCATTCCTGTCATGACGAGTTCATATGCCAGAAGTGCCCGGCAGGATTATTCGTCACCTATCGGTACTCCTAGGATAAGTTCACCAGCCCAAGCAAGCATTGCCAACTTTCCTCTTAACAGCCTGACGTCCCGTATTTCCTCCCCAGAGGAGCTCAACGACTTATGGCAAGCAACACATGGTATGGAACCAAACCCCAGAATAAAATCGTACGATCTGGAGCTTGCAAGGTCAGTCTCTTCAATCGAGGTAGTACAGTTCGCTCACATTAAGTAGGACCGAAGAAGCAACCTTTACTCTCGGATCAGTTCCGACCAGACCTTTTTACTCGCTGATAACGTATGACACCAACGAAATTGCTTTAAGTAAGAATTCTCCTCGAAAGCAGACCTTCAGCTGCGAGGTATCGATAAATACCATCGAGTCCGCAGCAAGAAGAGCACCGCCTAACGACGGTCTTGTAACATTCATTTTCCCCAAAATGGCTGCCATGCTTGCCATCAACCAGAGCACCGAACTAGCCAAACACCATGAACTTGCACCCACGCATCGTGATGAAGTACAGGCAGCAGCAGTCCGAAGAGCTGCGGATCAGGAAGCTTGTAAACTAAGGTGGAATGCGAGTGCACAGCATTATGAGCTGGAACATCCAGCTTTAGGCCGAAAGGTACGAGGCCCTGACTTCGCAAAGTCACCACAGTCTAGCATTACACCGTCATCAACATTCGGAGCTCGACCGGTTCTCGATATCCTTGTAACCTCGCCAAACGGGCGAACACTACCAATAATCACCGTTGCCAGCCCTCAAGCGTCAGACCTGGAATCGTTAAACTCACCATCTATACAAGGCATAAGAATGTCAACATTGCCACAAATAGATACCGACAACTCTTTACTTATCCTCGACTTCAACACTCGAATAATGCATATAAATGCAAATCGAATTCTCGAACATGTCCCTTCCCTGTTCGCCATTGATTCAATAGTCTCGGCTGTAATGACAGTAGCTATTGCTGACGAACGCACTAACACGGTTATGGCAGCTATGGAATTGTGGCAACCAAAGCCAGCAAGAGCTATGTCGACTTTTGGTGGAAGCATAGCGGGTAAATCTGTGGCTGGCAGTATTTTCTATGCTACCGTTGCAGAGCGAGACGAGGCTGAGGAGGAAGCAAGAGCTCTTGCAGAAATTCATGAGAAGGACATCAAGCGGAAACAGTCTGGACCGAAAACGCACCGAAAGTGGTTCAGCAGTAATAAAGAAAAACATGCTTCATTTGTAAGGATTCGGCTGCCAAGTGGAGGGTACATGCATACCCTACTTGCGCCAATGGATATCTGCCTGACCAGAAGGCTGGGCAGTGATGACCACGAGATGGGATATAT
>Ga0181467_100768_pt1 | contig 15599 bp, 16 predicted proteins | sample InSIn5gowninarea_2_FD_119079 | JGI IMG/M metagenome (GOLD analysis project Ga0181467, IMG submission 119079) | Clean room microbial communities from NASA Spacecraft Assembly Facility at Jet Propulsion Laboratory, Pasadena, California, USA -... ... | reverse complement strand
ATCAAATTTCAGAGGTTATTAGAATGCTAGAACGAATCGCAATCAATGCAAATATTAACCTCGTGTATGTCGAAACGTTATTGAAAATAATTGGCATTGCATACATTGCAGAGTTTGGTGCACAAATCACAAAGGATGCAGGACAAGGAGCAATTGCTTCAAAAATAGAGTTAGGAGGAAAAATTCTCATCCTTGCCATGGCAGTACCCATCCTAACGGTCATTATCGAGACTATTATCACTTTAATACCAAGGTAACAATGGTGTGACGAGGATAATCCAGGGAGTGAAACAATGAACCAGAAAATCCAATTACTGTTCCTGCTCGCATTACTTGTTTTTTTATTTCTACCCGATAGTGTACAAGCTTCTACACCGCAGGATACTCTTGTTCAAACTCAAATTGATAAACTTGGCCTCGATGATATCAAGCTCTATTGGGAGAAGGTAGTCACGGAATATGGGGGAGTTTTACCTGAAAGTCAAAAAGGGAGTTTATATGATTTTGTAAGCGGCGAAAAGAAATTTTCGCTTAAGGAATGGTTACTAGGCTTCATCAAATATTTATTTTATGAGGTTATCGCAAATGGAAAGCTGTTAAGCACATTAATCATGTTAACGATTTTTAGCACATTTTTGCAGACATTACAAAATTCCTTCGAGAAAAGTGCTGTAAGTAAAGTCGCCTATGCGCTGGTTTACATGGTGTTAATCATTATCGCCTTAAATAGCTTTCGATTAGCGATTCAATATACGGAGGAAGCCATTTCAACGATGACCAATTTTATTTTAGCACTTATCCCTTTATTACTAGCGTTAATAGCTTCTTCAGGTGGACTAGCTTCAGCAGCATTTTTCCATCCGTTGATTTTATTTTTAATGAACACGAGTGGAATGCTGATTCAATATATCGTTTTACCGTTATTATTTTTGTCGGCACTCTTAAATATTGTCAGTACCCTTAGTGACCAATACAAGGTTACCCAACTAGCTCAATTATTGCGAAATATTAGTATTGGATTGCTTGGTTCTTTTTTAACAATCTTTCTAGGTGTTATTTCGGTGCAAGGTGCCTCAGCTGCAGTAGCAGATGGTATTACAGTGCGAACAGCGAAATTTATCACAGGGAATTTTATTCCGGTTGTGGGGAGGATGTTTACCGATGCAACGGATACAGTCATTAGTGCATCGGTGCTATTAAAAAACACTGTCGGCATTGTAGGCGTAGTGATCCTCTTATTACTGGCAGCTTTCCCGGCAATCAAAGTATTAGCACTAGCGCTAATTTATAAACTTGCTGCTGCATTACTTCAACCAATTGGTGGAGGACCAGTTATCACTTGCTTAGATGTCATTAGTAAAAGTGTCATCTATATCTTTGCAGCTTTAGCAATCGTTTCGCTGATGTTCTTTCTAAGTATAACGGTCATTATTGCTGCTGGTAATCTAACGATGATGGTCAGGTAGTAAGGGGGGGTAGATATATGGGATTTTTGTCAGAATGGATCACAAATATCATCTTATTTATTCTACTTGCACTGGTGATTGAAATGCTGCTACCAAATTCTAGCATGCAATGCCAATTATTTTCAATAACGTTTCGACATACACGAGGTTAATATTTGCATTGATTGCGATTCGTTCTAGCATTCTAATAACCTCTGAAATTTGATCGACTAGAAATAAAAAGATGACACAACCAACGAAAACAACCAGCATAAATGCAAACGTTGGTTTTTGTTCTTTAATAATTAGGGCCAAAAACGTCGCGACTAATCCTAATCCTACAATTTGAATAATTTCAATGACTAAACACCCCTTTACCCCTGAAAGAGAAACACTGATTTAATCTTTTGAAATAAATCTTCCACAATTGTCGCGACCATAAATAAAATATAGATAAAGCCTAATAAGGTAACCCATTGGGCATATTCCTTTTTACCCATCTGATCTAAAATCGTATGGAGAAAGGCAACAACGATTCCTACACCTGCTATTTGAAAAATGATATTTACATCGACACCCATTGTTTAATTCTCCCCCTAGCACCTACATCAATAAAATGATTAAAAGCAATCCAGATAAAAAACCTAGGCTTTTTATCATCTTTTCATACCTAGCTTGCTTTTCTCTTGCGTCATTTTCTTCTCGTTCCAGATGTGTAATGGCAAGAACGATATGTTTCTGCTGTGATGAGCGATCATGTTGACCGAGAGTTTCCCCAAATTGCTTTAAGATTTCATGTTCACCTTGTTTAAATGCAGTAAATTTCCAGATTTCCTGTAAACTCTCTTCCCAGGCAACCCTAACACTTGTTTCCCCTTCACTTAGCTTTTTGGCGAACGACTGGAAAAACCAGGACAAGGGCTGAGGTATTTGGCGAGCAATATGTAGTGCCGCATCGTTCAAAGGAACATGTCCATACATAATCTCAGCTTCGAGGGATTTTAGTGCTGAACGTAAATACCTCAATTGTCGGGGTCGCTCATTTAGATGACGAGCTACTTCAAATCCTGTCCATGTTGATGCTACCAAGATTAAGACTGCTCCGAAAATTTTGATCATCTATGTCACTCCCACTTCCCGAGTAGATTTCCTGTCCCTGTTGATTTAAGATCGACTTGATCGTTCCAGGACCTTCTGACCGCGTCAATTCAATAAAACGGTCAAAAACACCTATTTCTAGAAGCGGACGCAATGTCGGACGTTTATATAAATCGGTTAACTGATGTCCATGCACCGTTATGATTAGGGAAACACCAGCGTTGACCGCCTCTAAAATTGCCTCGCTATCTTCTTGTCTACCAATTTCATCAACGACCAGCACATCTGGACTCATCGAGCGAATCATCATCATCATGCCCTCTGCCTTCGGACAGGCATCCAACACATCAACCCTTGGACCCAACTCTTGCTGAGGAATCCCTTTTACACAGCCTGCTATTTCAGACCGTTCATCCACAATCCCTACCTTGCAAGAAGGTATCCCTCTTGTTGTATCTCCTGTGCTGACTATTCTTGCTAGATCCCGCAACAATGTTGTCTTTCCTGTTTGCGGTGGACCGATGATAACCGTATTTCTCCAGTACTTATCATAGATCATGGGGATGAGTGGGGTGCCGATGCCAATCTTTTGCTTCGCAATTCTGATATTAAAAGAGGTCACATCCCGGATTGCTTTCACCTTACCAAACTCGGTTATCACCTTCCCAGCAAGCCCCACGCGGTGCCCACCTTGAATCGTGACATACCCTCGTTTCAGCTCTTCCTCTAACGTATAAATCGAGTACTGACTGAGCCTATTTAGTAATTGCACGCCATCCTCCATCGATACTACATAGTTTTGAAACTGGGGTTTCCCATCAACAATAAGCTCCAACGGTTTTGTAATTCGAACCCTTATTTCTTCCATCTTTTCCTTACGTGAAGGAGGATAATTCGATATTATATCTGCAATTGTTTTTGGTAAGACATCAATGATCTCCTGCATGTCAGGCTTCCTCCTTACATCCCATAATTCAATGTATGCATGCTTGACCACAATATGCCTGTTTTTAGAGGCCTCAGCTCACTCCTATTTATAGATACCGAATAAAATTAAACCAACACCTAAGCCAACAAATAGTAGCTTGGAAGGCGATAAATCATCGGCAATACTTAATAACCCAATCGTCATCGTGGTAATCAAAATAACGGGGCCGACAACTGCTAGCATCGCATTTATTGCAATTGCTTTTTTCACATCGTTAAAAACAAGCATTAAGATCGCAGCTGTTAACTCAATCGAGGCAGACAGGATTCTTAACCCAGCCATTGATAACACAGACGTTTCTATCGTAGATAGCCATTTTTTCATTGTATCCTCCTAAGACCATTAAAATTTTCGTTTGTACAACCTATGCACCTTGTCTGGATTTAAGAAGGTAAAATGAGGCTGAATTTGAAATTAACTTTTTGTCTTTGGGTTTAAAATTGGATTTACTTGGGTTTAACAGCGGTATAATTATTGAGGATTTAAGTAGTTGGGGTGCTGTAAAATATGTAGTCTCTTCCTGTAGAGAAATCATCATGATCACATGACTAATAGCAGATGGTTTCGTAATATTTTAAACTGCCATTCCAACATGCAAAAACGCTTGGATAATTGCATCTATCCAAGCGTTTTTGATTTCATTTATATCGCCATATTAACCGGCTTATAACGTGCTGGTTGATCGGATTCTTATCTTATCGTGGGGGGTTATTGGATTCACTTCGGCTGGTTGATCGGATTCTCATTCCTCTATTTCCTCAAAAAAGCATGTTTTGAGCATGTTATGTAATCCTTATTCCTCTATTTACCCTTTTCACCTACATTTTTCACGGTTATTGAGTGAATAGAGGAACCACGAGCCGATGCAACCTTTATAGGACTGTTATTTACCCATTTAACGGAACTAGGATTCACTTCGCTGATTGATTTGATCCTCATTCCGCTATTTGCTCAAAAAAGCTTATTTTGAGCATGTAATGTAATCCTTATTCCTCTATTTACCCTTTTCACCTACATGATTCACGGTTATTGAGTGAATAGAGGAACCAGGAACCGATGCAACTCTTATAGGACTGTTATTTACCCATTTAACGGAACCAGGATTCACTTCAGCTGGTTGATTTGATCCTCATTCCTCTATTTGCTCAAAAGGATTCACGATGACCCGACCCGAATCTATTTATTAGTACGAACTAATGGCTCAAATCCCCCATCAGACTTCACCGTCCAATAACCGCTGACATGCCCGACACACCACAAAAAAACCCACCAATAGGCGGGTTTTTACCATTCATGTATTATGCACGAGAAACATAAGATCCATCAGTTGTATTAACAATCAATACATCACCTTCGTTAATAAAGAAAGGCACTTGTACAGTTAAACCAGTTTCAACAGTAGCTGGCTTAGATCCGCCTGAAGCTGTATCTCCTTTGATCCCTGGTTCTGTTTCTGTAACCTTAAGTTCAACTGTATTTGGAAGCTCAACTCCTAATGTTTCACTACCGAACATCATAATATGTACTTCCATGTTTTCTTTCAGAAACTTCAACTCATATTCGATCGCTGCAGTTGGAAGTTCAATTTGCTCATATGATTCATTATCCATAAATACATGCATGTCACCATTTGCATATAAATATTGCATCCTACGGTTTTCAATTTGTGCTTTCGCAACTTTCTCACCTGCACGGAATGTCTTTTCCTGAACTGCACCTGTGCGAAGGTTACGTAGCTTTGAACGTACGAATGCTGCACCTTTACCTGGCTTTACATGTTGGAAGTCCATAACTCTCCAAATGCCACCATCAACTTCAATTGTTAATCCTGTGCGAAAATCGTTTACTGAAATCATGTAAAAAAGTCCTCCTAGTCTAAATTAAAACGTCAACAGCAACTTTGCTACGTTTTATAAAATAATCAATTCTTTTGTGGAAGTAGATAGCTTCTCATTACCTTCTTTTGTCACAACTGTATCATCTTCTATTCTTACCCCACCAAGACCAGCAACGTAAATACCAGGTTCAACAGTAACAACCATCCCCGGTTCAAGTGCAGTATCAGATCTAACAGACAATCCTGGTTGTTCATGCACTTCCATTCCTAGTCCGTGACCTGTTGAATGACCAAAATATTCACCATAGCCTTTTTCAGTGATATAATCACGAGTTAATGCATCAGCTTCTTTTCCTGTCATTCCTGGCTTGATACCAGCTAACCCACGAAGCTGAGCTTCTAAGACTATTTCATAGATATTTCTTAGTTCCTCACTTGGTTCGCCAACGGCTACTGTACGCGTAATATCAGAGCAATATCCTTTATAATATGCACCAAAGTCTAGCGTGACAAACTCACCTTTTTCGATGATTTTTTCAGTGGCAACACCATGCGGTAAGGCCGAGCGAACTCCAGAAGCGACAATTGTGTCAAATGAAGAAGAATCAGCTCCTTGCTTTCTCATAAAGAACTCAAGTTCGTTTGATACGTCTAATTCACTAATCCCAGGTCGAATAAAGCCAAGAATATGCATATATGCCGCATCAGCAATCTCTGTTGCTTCCTTTAATATCTTAAGCTCTGAATCCGTCTTAATCAAGCGCAACTTTTCAATGGCTCCTGAAGTCGGAATTAACTCACTAGTAAGTTCCTTTTCATAAGCCTTAAAAGTAGCATAGGAAACATCATCCTGTTCAAACCCAAGCTTTGTAATCCCCATAGATGCAGCTTGCTTCGCCACATCCTCGATTAGTTGACCTTTTTGCTTAACAATTTCGTAATCTGTTACTTGCTTATTTGCTTGTTCAACATATCTAAAATCGGTAATAAATGCTGCGCTTTTTTCGGAAATCAACACAACCCCAGCTGTACCTGTAAAATTGGTCATATAGCGACGATTATAACTATTCGTTATTAATAATCCATCAATTCCGTAATCTTTAAAGCTCTGGCGTAACTTTTTTAGTTTCTCCATCTTACTTCCCCCCCATTTTATCGAGCAACGCTAGGATCCCTAATTGATAACCATAGGTGCCTAATCCAACAATTTGGCCGCTTGTCACTGTTGCTGTTACAGAATGATGACGGAATTCTTCACGAGTATGAATATTTGAAATATGTACTTCAATAACAGGAATAGAAATACTTGCTATCGCATCTCGAATCGCATAGCTATAATGTGTGAATGCACCAGGATTGATAACAATCCCCTGATAAGCAGTATTCGCTTCATGAATGGCATCAATAATAACCCCTTCATGATTAGATTGCAGGCAAACCAAATCAACACCTTGTTTGCTAGCAAATTCAGTCGTTTCTTGTTCTAGAGTCGCAAGTGTAGTATTTCCGTAAATTCCTGGCTCCCTTATCCCAAGCATATTTAAATTAGGACCGTTTATAAGGAGTAGCTTCTTCATTATAAAAACTCCTTTAAAAATAGAATGTTCAAACAAGAACATTCTACCATAAAGGATATCTGGTTAACTACTCATTTGATGCAACTGATCTTTTGTATTCTGCTATTTCATTATGTTCAAAAGAAATCGAATAACCAATAAATACGCCGTATAGTATATAAAAACAGAGGGTTGTGATAATTGTATTGCGCTCAAGTTGATTGACTGTTTTTAAATCAGGAAAAATCGGGTTTAGTACATAAAAAACAATTGCCCACAAGATAAGGCCAAACAAAAGACCCATCCACATCGATCTAAACTTCTTCAATAGACCATAATACAATAGTGCTATACCGATTGAAAGTAATCCGATAATAACGATTCCAATAAATTGACCTAATACCCGGTCCTTCCAATCTCCCACTGCCCATGGTTGTAAAATTAAATTTGGGCTTATTTCTGTAAATTTAAATAGATAAGCTAGATATGCTAGGAGACTCCAAAAAAGACCACCAAATAAACCAGTTACAACAACTTTCGCAATCATTGGCATTGGTTCTTCATGTTTATTCTGTTCTAGGTTAGGATCTTGTTTTTGATCTGCCACTATTCCGACACCTCCGTTGTTTAGTATATCCACCATTTCTAAATCTATTTATTTCTATAAACAATGTGTAAGTAAGGAAAAACTTGGATAAAATAAATTTAAAAACGATTATATCAATCTAGAGGTTTATTGCTTTTTCTTGTAGAATATAAGTAAGAAAACAAATTCTAATTTTGATTAAATTGCCTACATTTTTTTGGATTATGATACCGAATTAATAATGTAGAAATATACTATAACCATATACGTTTTTTTTTCTATAAAAATAAGTTCTGCAAAGCAACTGGCTTTGATATTCGTAATAAGATATAGAAGAAAGTAAGTCAGGGAGGTGTTTCTCATGAATCGTCGTTCGTCAACTATTATTGTTAGAATATTAATTGCACTAGGGCTGTTTGGATTAGTTTATACTCTGTTCACGCAACCATCCCGCTTATTTGTACAATTAGGAATGATTGCCCTATTTGTCGGTGTCATCTTTCTGATTTACAAATTTGTTATGAAACGTCGTATGGGCGGTAGTGAATATACCGCATATATTCGTGCGGCCAAACAATCAAAAAGACGTTTCAATGAGCCAAAACAGCAAAAACCAACCATTGCAAAAGTCATTGATTCTAAAAAAGGCTCATCAACAACGAAAAAAACGTTTGGTTCTTCTACTAACAAAAAGAAAAAAAGCTCTCACTTAACAGTGATTGAAGGCAAAAAGGGAAAAAAGAAGAATCGAGCTTTGTTCTAGGGCTCGGTTCTTCTTTTTAATAACGGAAGAAAGTATAACTACTTTCTAGTACCTTATAAGGAAAACTAAGCAATCGCCTACGTCTAACAACTTTGCGCTAGCCAAGTTTTTCTAATGGTTCTCTTCATTTTAATACTTGTTACAAAGCAACAACGTTATCGAACACAGCCTTTTACTTTTAATAAGGGAGTTATAAAAATGGATCCTACATTGTTTGAGCCAATTCATTTGTTTCTTCTTTTCAGCCTAATCATAGGTTTCTGTGTGCATTGGACTAGTAAACAAATCAACGGATTTCAATTATCGTATTTACTCCTCTTTTGCATGTACTTTCTAGATACATTAACCACCCTTGGAGAGATCAAAGCTAGTTCGTCTCTTCTTTTTTCACCCAACTTATTCAGTCTGGTTGTCAGTTGTTTTTTCCTTTCATTCAGTGAACGGTTGCCTTTAAAAAATCGAGTTACCTCTCTCACCATTTACAGTATTGGAATCTGTATTGTCACTTACTTTGTCGGCTACCCTGTGCTTGTTGGTTATCTGTATGTGATGATTCTATATTTAATCGGCATGAGGACCAGAGGCTGGATCACCTTCATTCCAGATCTATCAATCATCCTGACCGCGATTCTTTTTCCAATGACATTATTTGTACTCAATATGAGTTCAAGCTCATTTCTGATTAACGGAATGTTAATTGGAATGGGTGTGGGGGCCTTTATAGAAAAAATCAAACTAAATACAGACTATCCTTCAAGCTATTCACTTCGCATGAAGGCATTACTCATTGGATTAGTTGGAGTGATACTGTTGTTTATTGGAATGTGGTATATTTCGGAATTCTTCAGTATATTCGTTGGACTTTGGGTCACATTTGTGGCACCAATTCTATTTGTAAAAGCTGCTCTATATCAATCACGAGTAAAAAACTATGCATTAAAACAATCATTCGATCAATAACACCAGTTTGCCAAAAATTGACCTGTCCGTTCTTTACCAAGCTCAATTAGAGCTTGTTTTTTTTCTGGAGTAATTTCAAATTCGATACTTAACCCACTATCTGTTGGGATAAAAACGATATTCTTCTCATGTTCACGTGATATATAGCGGAGATCATGAGCTTTCATCATCGTTTCGAATAATGCTGAAAACAAGCCAATAGCATTGCTAATGGTGTTACTTGGGAGATTCGCTTCATTTCCAGATAATTTCACACCTAGCACCGGTCTAGTTCGATTTCTATTTTCATTATCAAATAGCCATATTGGAAAATTACTTAATACACCACCATCAACAATCAACGATTTCCCCGTTGCAGGCCTCAATTTTACCGGTTCAAAAAAATAAGGAATACTGCAGCTCATCCGAACTGCCTTCGCAACTGAAAAACTCATCGGATCAATTCCGTAATAGATCAAATCATTTGGCAAGACAAGCATTTTACCATGAGTTAAATCTGATGCGATCAGGCGCAGCCCATTCTCCGGTAAATCATTAAACGTCTTAATCCCTTTTGCTGCAAGCTTTGAGGCAATCCATTCTTCAAGTGCCTCCCCTTTATATAAACCAAGTCTCCAATATATCAATAGCCACTTTGCAAACGGAATGGGCAATTTTGTTCTCCTGGGATCTAGAAATTTTGTTAAATCTACTTCATCAATGATGGTCTTAACTTCTGTACTCGTATATCCTGCCGTAATTAACGACGCGATAATGGAACCTGCGCTTGTTCCCGCAAGCCTTTTAAACTTTAAACCTTTCTCCTCTACTGCTTCATATGCACCGATTAGCGCAAAACCCTTTATGCCTCCACCTGAAAAAACACCATCTATAAACATAGGTTTCCCCCTTATTAAACAGAAGAGTTTTATTTTACATTCATAATCAACATACATGACAATTAGTACTCAAACACAAAAAAATGGTGTCAGGCACCGCATGCTCTATCAGCAAGCTGGTGCCTGACACCAAAATGATTTGTTAATTTTCTTCTTCATTTCGTTTTTGTATATTTCGCAATTCAGAAACTCGTTGCTCGTCTTCTTCAAAAAATTGAACCAAATCACCTATTCGGTCGATGGCGTTCCAACTTAAATGATGTTCAATTCCTTCTACGTCATTATAGATCTTATCATGTTCTACACCAATGATTGTCATAAATTGCTCTAACAACTCATGACGAAAGACTAATCGTTTTCCAATTTTCTTACCCTTAGAGGTTAGTACGAGTCCTCGGTATTTTTCATAAATTAAATATTCGTCTTTATCCAGCTTTTGAACCATTTTTGTCACGGAGGATGGATGTACTGCCAATGCTTCGGCAATATCGGATACCCGAGCATAGCCTTTATCTTCTATTAAGTTATATATTTGTTCGATGTAATCTTCCATGCTAGGTGTTGGCATCTTTTCCCCTCCGATAATATTCCATTGACCACTGCATTACGAAGCAATCAATAAAATTTTACAACAGAAGCGAGGCAATGACAAGCACATTCCTTGTGATTGCCTAGATTTATCAGGCTCACAAATTGTTAAAAATCCACTAGATACACGGCCACTAGGTGAAATACTGTATCTCTGCATCAGGGAAAAATTCTTTTATATAGCTACGAATCGTTGTTTCAATATCTTTGGCATCTTCGGTCTGATAGACATACTTACCAATCCCATATCTGCCCCACTTATATTTACGTTTTTCTTCATCCATCTCAAGCTTTGATTTTGGATAACGCTTTTCAATCACACGTTTCGCAGGCTTTGTAAAACGATGTTGGATTAATTCAAAGCTTAATTTATTTTTGCTTAAATCAATCCCCTGTAATGAATTCGCTAAACGTTCAAACAACTCATAATACCCTTCTTGCCAATCCTCATGCATATAAATCGGCGCAACAATAAAACCAAGAGGATAGTCAGCATTTGCAACCTTTCTGGCTGCTTCAAGGCGTTCATCAAACGAAGATGTTCCAGGTTCGAAATGTTTAATGACATACCTTGAGTTCACGCTAAATCGAAATCTCGTTTTACCATTATGCTTAGCATCTAGTAAGTGGTCCACATGATGAAATTTCGTCACAAACCGTAAGCGTCCAAGCTCGGTTTGACCGATAAACTCAATTGTCTTTTTAAGAGAATGTGTGAGGTGATCGATACCAACGATATCAGATGTACATGCAGCCTCAAATCTGGTTATGTCAGGTGCTCTTTCATCAATGTATTTGGTTGTTTGGTCAAAGATTTCATCCAAATTCACATATGTTCGGATATAGGGTTTACTTCCTAAGGTAGTTTGTAAATAGCAGTAATGGCAATGACCCATGCAGCCAGTCGCTAACGGTATCGCGTACTCCGCAGATGGCTTTGAAGTGTCAAACTTCAATGTTCTACGAATTCCCACAACGAGCGTTGACTTTGCATTCCGATATTGCTGCAGTTCATTATCTCCAGGTATCCCTCGCACCTGGTTATGGGACGTTGTTTCTCTAATCTCAATGCCCATCTTTTCAAATTTATCTTTTAGCTCTTTTCCAAGAGCATATTCTAATGCTTTTGGTTCTATATATACTAACTGTGGTACAAAAGGTTTCATAATCCACCTCAATTTTATGGCTACTTTCCGTTAGTATGGACAAAAAGAGGGAGAAAAAAGTGAATAAGCGAGAGGCAATACTATCCATTTTGAGTGGTGTTTTGGGGAGGGAATGATTTATGAAAAAAAGGAATGGAGCATGTGTAGCTTGGGAATAAAGTTTGATCAAACACAACATGTTAATTAAACCGCGTTTTATATCTTATTAAAAATAATTTTTTGTCCTCCATATTCTAAAAAGGTTCAATTTGACATAAGGAACAGTTTCTTTACAAAAGTGAAACTTTAAATTCTTTATTTGCAATTTTATCCTAAGTATGACTTCCTAAAGACTATAGCGAACTTTTGAAGTTTCTGATAAACTCAAACAGTTCTTCCTTGGTATGATTTACTGTTCCATATTTATTATGAAAACTATTTGGTACATCTACATCATGGCAACTCCTACATAAAGTCATTCCATTAGACAATTCATATCTTTTACCTTTATATTTTGCAAATGAATCTAGGTGATGTGCCCTTAAATTCCCTCCAATCCTACCGCAGCATTGACAAGTATAATTGTCCCTAATATAAACTTCCTTTACCCAGCTTTTATAATTCTTTGAATGCCTTTCTCTATTATTTTTATCACTAACCCCACCTTTCCAAGAAGGGTTATTTTCCCCTACCCAGATTGTTCTTCTTTCATATGCACATTGTTTACATCCTTGTTTCTTTGTGTAAAAATGATTCCAACTGATAAAAAGACTACCCAAATACAAATGTCTATTACATAGGTACTCCAATTTAATATTAGTAACAGCCTGATTTCCAAAATCATCAGATAATAGTTTATAATTCCTTTTCTCGAATTCTTGTTTTACAAAACGATAATCCAATTTATTGGCATTTATTGTTATTTTAGATCGTCTTAAATGAGAACAAGTGTCGCAACAATCACCTAAATAATCTTTTTCAGTGGAAGAAAAATGTCTTGAGTACAGCCTAGTAAATTCTTTTTCTTTGCAATAGTCGCAAATAACTCGTACTGCAACATTACTTCCTTTTGATAAATGTTCTGCGCTAATTTCAATTTCTTCATACCTACGGCCTTCATAACCCAATTTTTTCAATCTATTTATGTTTCTCTGGTTAAGATTTATTTTAACCTTTTGATTGGGAACTAAAATTTCTATCAACTCCATTCAATTTTATTAAATATGAATTTGATAATAATTTATTCTTCATTACTTCAAGTAATTCCTTTATGTAACCGAATTATAATGAGATTATCGCCAGGGATAACCTTTCCCTCGGATATATGTTAATGGTGTTACCTAATCCGTCATATTAGCTTAAAATCGACTTCATAATGACGTTGAAAAACTCTTGCACAGAGGTAAACTTTATATAGAAGAATAAAAATAAAAAACTAGTTGTGAGTTAGTAAGATCGATCATTCCTGTTTTATACCTTTCGGTCGCATTGAGCGACCTAACGAAAAAACGTCTAGATTTTTTCATCCTAAGCTTATAAAATGAACTATCCCAGAGCCAGGATCTTCTTTAACCGTATTTATCAATTTCAGTTGTCCTTGTACTATTAGACATAAAAAAACACCCCTTTAGATAATTTTATCCAAAGGGGTGTAACGGTACAACTTTATTACAAATAGACAGCAGACTCTATTCCTGTTACCTTATAATCCGCACTTTAATTGTGCGCCACAGCTAGTACATGTGTTACATCCACCAAGGTCTTCAACTGTTCCTTGACGGCAAACTGGACATGTATTTCCTACTTCAGAACCGATTGTTACATCAGTTGATCTAAGGTCATTAATCGTATCAACTAGAACAACATGGCTCTTTGGTTTATTTTCAGTTTTTTCAACTAGTTCGTCTTCAAACGTATTTTCCTCAGCTTTTAATGTTAAGACCTGAGAATCACGGCTTCCATCAACGTAAACTGTGCCACCTTTTGCTCCACCCTTATACAGACGTTCGTATACACCTTCCACTTGCTCTACAGTGTACCCTCTAGGCGCATTGACTGTTTTACTAATAGAACTGTCAATCCAGCGCTGAATCACACATTGAACGTCAGCATGTGCTTCAGGAGCTAACTCCATAGCTGATACAAACCAGCTTGGAAGATTTTCTGGATCTGCTTCTGGATGCAGGTCCAAGTATTCTTGAACAATATCTGCTTTTACTTCAATAAACTTACCTAAACGTCCACTTCTAAAGTATGAGAAGGAGAAATAAGGCTCTAATCCTGTGGAAACTCCAACCATTGTTCCTGTACTCACTTTTGTTACTCTCTATTTTGTATAGAGGGTGGGAATATTAGTACCCACTCCATATTTCGCAATATGGGCCAGACTATATCATCAACCAGTTACTTAATAATGGTTGCTCGGCATGTAGTCGTTGAGGGGGCAGCCACGCCTTCCCTGCGGATTGTCCGCACCTTTTGATTTTTACTTTTACATGTTGGCAAAACATAAGTACAAAAGGATACTCGGGGTTTCCCGCATATAGCCAAGTTTACGCTACGTTCTTACGAACATAGGGGGCAATCTGTTTACCCGTAGGAGCAACGGTTAGTAAATGAGAATTACGGATTCCGTATTCTTTAATATCATTTTTAATTTCTTCAGGCATTTTTTGCATGTAACCTGTATTTGTAAATGCATCTCTTAGGCGGTTTGTTTCCGCTTCTTCATTACCTCCTAAGAAAGGAAAGCTGCCTTTTTCTTTAGCTAGTTCTACAGATGCACGGTAAGCCGTTGTTGCGATTGTTTCAAAAACTTCATCAACTAGCTTGTTTCCTTCTTCTGAACCATACTCAGTTTCACAATAAATAAGCAAATCATGTAAGCCCATGACTCCAAGTCCAACACGCCGCTCACCTAGTGCTTGCTTTTTGTTTGCTTCTAAGAAGTATGGTGTCGCATCGATTACGTTATCTTGCATTCTTACTCCCACTTCAACAGTCTTCTTAAGTTTTTCAAAATTCACCGTCTTTGTTTCCTTATCAGCCATTTCAGCTAAATTTACAGCTGCAAGGTTACATACTGAATAGGGTGCAAGTGGTTGTTCTCCACACGGATTTGTCGCAACAACTTGTTGACCATATGCTTTTGCATTTGTCATGTCGTTTGCATTATCGATAAAGAAGATTCCTGGTTCTGCTGAGTAAGTTGCACAGATATTAATTAGGTTCCAAAGTTCTTTCGCCTTGATTTTACGATACACGCGAACTTTATGACCTTGTTTTTCCCATTCTCTTACATCGCCAACGTTATGCCATTCTTCGTTATAAACCTTCATTTCTTCTGGATCATAACTTTCCACATCAGGGAATTTAAGTTCATACGTTGCATCATCTTCAACTGCCTGCATGAAATCTTTTGTTAAACATACAGAGATGTTCGCACCAGTTAAGAACTCAGCATTATGGACACTGTAATTACCACCGAGCTTTAACTTTAATTCTGCATCTTGAATGATTTTTTCACTAAAACCACCATAACCAGGAATTTGTTTGTAGTTAATAATTCCTTGGTACATTGCTTTTTCTTGCTCAGTAAGTGGTGTGAACTTTAATTTATCTTGAGCATATTTTTTAATTGCTTCATCACTTGTATTTTCAATTAGATAACGTAAAATTCTTGGGTTTTGCATTTTGGAAATAATGAATTCCATAATATCAGGATGCCACGTATATACCGTCCTTTTCAGGATACT
>Ga0181467_100767_pt1 | contig 15600 bp, 21 predicted proteins | sample InSIn5gowninarea_2_FD_119079 | JGI IMG/M metagenome (GOLD analysis project Ga0181467, IMG submission 119079) | Clean room microbial communities from NASA Spacecraft Assembly Facility at Jet Propulsion Laboratory, Pasadena, California, USA -... ... | reverse complement strand
AAAAGAGGAAGACCTTGGCTCCATTTACCACGCCGCCTTTTCCACCATCGCGGGACAGGTGAGGTGCATACTGAAGTTTGCCAAGTGTAGAATCCGGGGAGACGATATGATTGCCTGTGCCATTGGAAAGCGGATATGAGTCTGTCAAAGCAGGATCCATGCCAGGCGTGAGCTTGCTAGGTGGGAGTGAAGGGCAAGGGGGTGAGGTCTCGTTGACAAACTGAGTGCTCGGATTATTGGTCGAAGCACCCAGGAACGTCACCGATGCTACCTCCGGGATCAACAATCCAGAAGGGGGCGTGTATGTCGGAGCTTGAGAGGCGATAGATGAAGTCGAGGAAGGGGATCCACCGGAGAACTGACCATACTGCCCCTGCGGCACGCGACGTTCTGCAGATTTTAGCTGACAGCCGACTTCTAGAGACAGGAGAGGTACCGTGAGCGTGGAAGTGAGCGTGATTAAGGCGATGTGCTTGGTGAAGAGAGTCCGCCACTGCCAGAGTGGTCAAGGAAATGATTGCTTGAATCAAGAAAGTCTTCATGATGTATTGGGGCACAAGGGTTGGTGTCTAAAGTGCTTTGAAATGTACGGTGACCTTAGAAGCAGAATAAGGGAGCGTATGAAGTTTGTGGCTTTGGGCAGAGAACGACTTCGAAGAAAAGACTGAAGGGTGACTCTGACTGAGAGATTATGGAGCTTAAGGTGTAATCATGTGCGAGATTAGAAGTCCCTGACCGTGGTGGTACAGCGCGCTAGAGATTCCTTTCCTCTTGAATTAGGCAAGTGCGACATGAACGCCTGTCAGATGTACCAACGGAAAGACAGTGCCCTGAAATTACATGTAGTGACCCGAACCAACCCTATCAAATCTTTCTACACGTAGTGTTTGATGCTGGCGTACCATGCATCTGCAACTGTCGTTATGGAGCCTTTTGAAACTTGCCTTCGCGATCAGTGCTGTAGCTCAGCCAATCGACTTTGAATCTTTGACACGTATGTACCATCCCAGTATCGAGCAATCAGGATGTTGGTTCTACTGATGCATTTCATAAAGGAAATCGCGCCATGTACATGAATCGGAAGCCCCTTTGAGTTAGACTGCCAGACCTAGAGCTTCCTGTCAGACTCGGCGTGAGACGGAGACATCTACCAGTATATGAGATTCAGGCTAGCAGTCAGCCACACTTCATGATACTTCACTTTAAGAAGAGACGAGTGAGACGCGGTCATTGCGGTTCTAGGACGTAGGTTGATATCGAGCCGATGAACATACATGGCTTATTGCTAATCTGACATGTACTATGCCATATGCCAGCAGTCCTACGTAAAGGAAACTCTTCCAAACCAGTAGCCGTCAATCACTCCACACGCTTGGCCTGGTTTCTGAGTTCAGGAGAAGTGGTCTCACTCTTCTCCAGGTCCGCCGCCCAAAGCGCCGCGCCCACGTTGTTCGTGAATGCGAACAAGATACCAGCGATCGGAACCATTTCCAGGAGGACACCCACCACACCGAAGCCAGTATACGCGCCCTTGCGCTTCTCAACCCAGTCTTCCTGTGTGCTCTTGCTCATCTTCTTGAGCTGGAAGTAACGACTATGGGCCTGAGGACCGAACTTCTTGCCTTGAAGAAGGATGAAGAGAACGGTACCGACAACGGGGAGGAAGTTCAGAGGCAGGTACATGAAGTAGCGGATCAGAGCTTTCGGTGTGAACTTGGCGAAAGGCTTTGAAACAAGCTTGCCGAGACGTGCAATTGGGTCGCCGCCGGACTTGACCTGGCGTTCAGAAGAAAGAAGGTTGGTCTCACCCTTGGAGACGAGTGTCTGTAAACATACATGAGTACGGGCCTTTTCTCTTCAAAAATAGAACTAGAATTAAGAGTGAAACGTACGCCGTCGAATGTGTCCACCAAGCTGTCCTCGATGAGCATTGTCTTTGCCAGGGCCATGAAGATCGTGCTACTTTCACTCAGGACAAGCAGAATAGTACTCAGAGCAGCCAGTGGTCCGTTGAAGATTGCCAGCACTGCAGCCTGAGGAAGGTAGGTGAAGAAGAACATTCCTGCAGTAACGCTGATCCCGAGGGTGAGGGTGGGGAGGAGCTTCGACATGAGAGGCTTCCATAGTGCACGATGCGTGAGGAAATAAAAGATACCCTAGACAAAGGTCAGTCATGTACACAATCGATCCCACATGTGTGCAACCCACCTTGAATGGGTAGAGGTACGCGCCAGAGCGGGCTACATCGGTGGCCATCTTCTGGATGCTCGCAGCCTCCTCCTGCACTGTCTGCTTGACTGTATCCTTGGCAGCCATGGTTGTAGATTAGTAGTAAGTAGAACGGGACTTGAGAGAGAAGAATGAACTTCAAGAGAGATTCAAAAGAAGCGCAACCTACAGCATCGTCATTGCTGCTAAAAGCGACAGATGACATGAACCTGCCACATGAGGGCGGGTTTGGCATGCGTGAATCCTACGTCATTCGCACAAAACTCAGGTCCCGGTCCCCTCGCGACACCCTGACGCGACTGCGGGGATCTACAGGTCCATGTATAACGGCGCGCACAACCTTATCCATACAGTGCGCGATACTTGGGTGGACGAGACGCATTTCAAGGTAGCACTCTTCACTGCCTTCTTGTGAATAGACACATCGTCGGTGTACAATTTTCATTGAGGCGTTAGGTATCGAAACACAGAGGCAGAATCGTAAGAAATATGTACAAGCGTAAGCGAGTGTTCAGGCATTGCTTTTCATGCCGATATCCAGTGACCATCAAGCACTAGGTAGCCTCCAACTCCTGTTTCCAATGCAAATCATTATTCCGGTTCCCATCCCATAATCAATCCAGACAAACGAAATTCAAATGCGTCGCTGTGCTGCCCTTCCAGTTCATGTGTATAGTCTTGCAACAATATCGCTCCTGAACGACACCATCTACCAGAGATAGTCTTGAGTGGATCCGACAGATGTTGTCAAATATGCTGCTCCGCTCCAGTTCATCTCCAGTAAAGTCCAGCGGATCCAAAGCCCGCGTATGGACTCGTGGACGTGAAGTCGTTGTACCGAGGGCAGCAGCTGAGCAGATGCTGTAGCAATGTACCCCACAGATTCATACCATATTGCCGCTGGCCATCCTGTTTCTGTGCGCCAAAGTCCCTAGCAGCCCGGGGGCAGTGTGCGGAAATCGTACTGTCGGTGCAGCATTGCGGTCCATATCCGACCAAGCTTTCATTTAATTATCTTCCAATCACCGTTCAGGATCTGCATCCATGTATAGCCAAGGACAACGACGACAGCTGCCGCCATGAACGGCGTTCCATGGTGAACAAGGGTACTCTGTTGCCCATGGCTTTCACCAACTCTCTGAGACCCAAGAACCTCCTGACTGAGCAGTCTTTGTAGAGCGGTTGCTTGTTCCCTAGTGATCGGACTGCTGGTGTCCATACCCGCCTTTTCTAGCAATGAAGTCATCGCAACGAAGTTGTCCGGCTTCGGTCCCAATGCATGGCCATTGGCTGAGCTTTGAAGACTTAAAGTAGTATTTCCGTTTTGAATTGACCTTCTGCGCTTTGATAGAGACGCCTTGCCAGCTTCTTCCGCATGCTCTCTGCGTTTCTGCTCTATCATCTCAGCGAGCGATTGGCGTGCTTCCTCACGTTCGGACTCGGCAGTTTCCGCACGACGGCGATAGGACTCCATTTGTTGCTTCATCTCGTCCATGCTTGCGCGTAGCCTGTCAAGCTGAGACTGAAGACCAGGCGCAGGATCTGTGGTCTCAATGGCCCGTAACGCTTGCTCGCCGGCCTGATCCCCTTGTTCCATATCCTTTTCCACGGGCTTGCTTTCAGCACCCTGAGTTATTTTGGAATCCTTGCGCGGCGAACCTGATGAAAAGTTCTGCGCCCGCTCTTCCGCGCTTTCACGAGCTGTTCGCTCCATTTTAAGCTCGTTCTCCAGACTTCTCACCCGCTCTTCTAGGCTGGGTATCTGATCTTTGGCTAATCTGAGTTCATGCGTCAGGATGAGTATTGCTTGCGAGTGGTCCGTCTTAGTGGGCGAGCCGTTCGGAGAGAGGGACGGCCGCGCAGTGTCAGAGCGTATTAGCAGAGGCTGAATTACTGGATCCGCAAGAGCCTTGGCGACATCTGGCTTCTCAGGCAAGGGTTGTTGAGGCGGCGGCGCAGGCGGGTCGGAGAATTGAGTCTTAATATCGGACTTTGCTTTAGTAGGCGATGGGCGTGCAAGCTTCTCAGAGCCTGTCGCATTCTCTTTGTCACCAGTCTTTGGTTCCCCAGCAAGCATACCTTCTATGCACTGTTTTGTCCGTGCAAGGTCCTGTGATTGCTGCTTTGCTAGATTGAGCTCTCGCTAAAGGTCGTTAGTCGTCTCCTGTTCTTCAGGATGTCTTTGAAGTACTCACGTTGAGTCGCTTGACTATAGTCTCCGTGGTGATAGGCGTCAACCACATGCGCGACCATTGAGGCTGTTGCATGTTGTTCTGATCTCTCCCCGCCATCGCGGCTGCCAGCATATTTGCTTTCCCACCCTGGATTGACCCTTGGCTGCCGTTTCGCTTCAATTGCTGAGATGCTCCGAAGCCAGGGCCAGCCGACGGATCCAGATCGCCAAAATTAAGGTCGGTGCTTTGTCCACCGTGGAGACCTGCATAGTCGACCTTTGCGGCGACTTTATGGTGCACTACAGTCTTCTGATCTTCGCTGACAATGTCGATTCCCAGCTCCAAGACATCTTGATCCCGCAATTCATGGGGCTCAGACTCCTTGTTCTCTTGCGACAGACGTTGCCCATTGACGAATGTGCCATTTGATGACTTTACATCACGTATGTAGATCCGACCATTGCGTTCCGCGTGGACCTCTGCGTGTTGTCTAGAAAGAACTTTTGAGTCGAAGTAGCCATTCGTAGGCGTTGGTGCCGTCTTTGCGTTGGTCTGCCGGCCTACTCGAAGCACCTCCGGAAAGAATGGTACCGTGATCTGCTTCCGCTCGAACGTGCTATTCATTGGCGAAAGGTATAGCACTGCTGGGACATCCGTTTGACTTCCATTACGGATCGTTCCATTTTGCTGCGCCTGCCCATTCGCCATCTGTTGAGATGGAAGCATAGGGGTATGTAAGGCTGAGATTGCAGAAGCCGCAGAAGGACCTGAGGATGCCGACGAAACAGATTGGGGGCGTGCGGTAGAGATACCAGCTGTTGGTTCTGCCTTGCCCGCGGGCCATATACCTCTAGCAGGCTTTTTCCTCGTCGATCCCCAGCCTGAAGCGTCTGAAGACGCGGGGGATGTGCCGTTTGACTGCATCGACGATGCGGAAACAGTCGAGTTGGAAGATGCAGTTGAGTTAAGTGACGAAGAAGAGTTGGTACGGGGCGCGGTTTTGCGTGGTCCTGGCATGAACATCCTGCTCACGTCCTCGGACGACATCCCTCCGTTCTGTGGCCCACTAGCGGTATTCCATCCTCGAGAAGGTGGCTGGAACGATATTGGAGGGGCGACAGCCGTCATTTGTAAGACGACAGAAGAAGGTGCGGTAGGCGTTTACTTCCAAGATAGCGCGTATGTTTGCTCCTGATCTCCCTCTTCTTGTATCTCAACTGCAATGGCCGCAGTCCGACAAGCTTAGGTGCTGCCTTGAAGGTGGTCCAATGGGGCAAAGTAGTAGGTCATAGGTCTGTCCGAAAGAAGCAAAGCTGGTCTAGAGCGGTGTTTTCGTGATGCTATCTTATATCGGAACGTGTCGTGTGCTGCTTATGCCGGATAAGATGGAGTCGTTACGCTGCGGCTAGCCGGAGCTACAACCAGGTGCCTTCGCAATCAATCCAAGACAGCGAAGATAATGTTGTGGACGGTAGGAGAGGCGAAGAGTAAATATTGCGATAGGGCGGCAGTGCGGCCTTGTTTCAATGGCTCACTCAGACGCTGTGGCTTCAGCCCTGAAAGGGAGACGCCTTGGAGAGACGCACAGACGCCAGTGGAATCTCCGCGTTCCTCAAACGGCTATAGGCGATCGTACTAGGGTGTACTTTCAGGCTGCCTACATCGCAGGGTGGAGTAGAGGTGGCTCGAAGGAGAGTGAAGAGTAGCGCGGGTTGTGTGTATGTATTTACAAGCGGAGGATCTCGCTCCTATGCACTCCGCGCAACCATGACTGCCGCTGCACGGCTCAAATGGACTAGCACGTGACATGACGGCACTACCCGGAAGCTTGAGCTCTGTACCGAGGGACCCTAACGACGTGCCGCTGGAGAACAGTAGAATCGCGTTCGATCTTACGTTCTTCGCAAAGCGCCAGCAACATCGACCGCCATGCCAGTCCCGGTGAACAGTATGCCACAAGGCCAACATGGCCCTTCAACTCTCGAGAAAGGTCTGGCGACCCCGCCAATTACACTAGACAAATAGAATAGTACGCTGACTGCGAGCAGCTAAGATGGGAGGCATGATGGGTGGCAGTAGGTAGCATACGATTCCATGAAGAGAGTAAAGGTCTAAATCTCTGCCAGCTGTCGGACTTATCATCGGATTCATTTTCGGTGCTACAAACATTATTAGATTCGGACCCGGTCCTAATGGCATGATGAGAACATTGGGCCAGTACATGCTTGGATCTGCAGCTACTTTTGGGTAGGACACTTTACAGCCTTTCATGGCTCACATGGACAGGAATGACAGGACTGACACTTGTGACCAGCTTCTTCATGTCCATTGGTACGACGATCCGGACGGACAGCTCGCCCATTGCGACCCAAGCTTTCCTCCGCGCACAGGCTCATGGCAGACCGGTCATCATGCCCAGACAATGGAACAAGAGGGATTAATTTCGAGGACAAGTCAAAAATTGGGTGGAATTGGAAGGCAAAGAGGGGCAACCTGGCAAAAGGTCTTGGGCATTAGGCGGCGACAAGGCGTTATCCGCGACGGACATGGTGACCGTTGTACACAAGCGTGGGTGCGGCTTTGGGCCTGGCATATGCCATACCGTGAGCTTGCAGCATATGAAGGAAAGATGAAGCTGGTCAAAGGCCAGAGCCGAAGGAGTGGCGAGCACGTCCAGTTGGCTTGTTCAGCGTGACAGCAGGCATGTAGGAGAATTCTCTATGAACACATGAATAGTCAAACGTTTGTGATGTCTCTCATTCACTGCCTAATTCTGGCTGTTCTCTATCTGCCCGGTCAACAAGGCGCTGACATCTCAACAACACGAACTGAAACTTCACATTTACTTCACTTCACATGCATTTCAAATCAACAAGAACAAACGCACTGATGCCTTCCATGTCACATGCTATAACTTCCCAGGCAGCTTGATAAATCCGGGCCGCTTTTGAAAACACACACACCGCTTCCCTCTGCCAACCATACCTTGAGTATTTCTCAACCTGGTACACTTTCATCAACGACCTCAAAATGGACGAGTCAATTGTGCTTAAGACAACATTCAATACGGAGGCGCTCACCAGAGAACTTACGCCCAGAATCTCGAAGCAGGTGAACGCCGACATGGCCCTCTCCGAGGATCGCATGAAGGCCTATATCATGCAGGTCGAACGTGACAGCCAAGCACGTCTACAAACCAGTCTCGATCAAATAAGCCAGCACGTTAACCAACTGTTCGACCGTCAACACAACACGTTGGACACTCTCGTTAAAGCGGTCGATGGAGTCATCACTCGTGTAGGCGAGAATGAACGGCGCACCCAGGAACTCAAGTGAGCAAGATTCATCTCTACTGCTGTAACAGTTTATGCTAACGTGTTGGTGAAGAACAGATTTGGTGCAGATACGCGAACTACTCAACCAGCCCGGTCCTCGCGTTGACCTCACGCCTTTCAAGCAAAGGCTTGGTAACATCTCACCACAAGTGAAGGAGTCACCTGGTACAATGCGCGATACATCTCCTCCGCTGGGCCGTTCTGTTGCTAGCGATGCCACCATCATGCATGCTGAGAGCACTCCTACAGGCCCGCGCAACCAGTTTCCGACCATTGTAGATGCGGATGGGTTTCGTCTTCCGTTTGTTCCGGGAAACAGTCCGCATGTATTTACGGACAGGTCTACAACGCGGTCCCTGAACACACCAACAACAAGGATGCCCACCAGGGGCAATACGGCACGACGTTGGATGGGCAGGATGACCAAGGCAACAACGAGGATTGCCAGGAGGAGCAATGTAGGACTAGATGTCCAACCTTCGGAGGCCGAATTTGCCCACAATGGCAGCGATGACGATCTGGAGATCATACCAGCTCGACCAGCGAAGGACGTCCAGCCTGCAAGGCCCGAATCTGACAGCGATGACGATCCGGATAGCATACCAGCTAGACCAGCGGACGACCGCTCCACTGGGATCGTGTCCAAAGTTGCACCGTCTCCAGGACCCGCTCTCACATCTACTAGGACTGTCGTGCGCCAGCGCCCGGCGACCTCTATCGAAAAAGACGTGCACAAGCTTGAGTGGGAAATTACTGGTAAACCCGGCACTCTGAACGAGTTCTGTATTGCGAAGCGGATGGCGCTCGCAGATAGCGGCCCTGATGACGAGGTCTTGGGAGCAGCCAAGGATACCGCCCGGAAGGCTGTCTCTGATCGCGATGAAGAGTCCGAGCCGGCCCCCAAGAGGATGCGAAACACCACGACCAAAGCTGGTGGGGAGGATCGCCAAGGTGCGGACATTGCTGCCAACCGGCCAGCTCGTAACACGAAGACCGGCAAATTTGCGAAGCCATCCACGCACAAGCCTGTCGATGTGAAGGGAGTGGCGAAGAAAGGACAGTCCTCCATCTCCGGTTCCGACGCTCACGATGACCTCTCCGGCACCACGACCACCGGCTCAGGCCTTTTCGTCTCGCCAATGTCCGCTATCGCGTCGCCGGAGACCTATCAGGAATCGGCAGCTGATATGCTCAAACAGTTTCAAACCAAGACCATTGGGCGTGGACAGTAAGAGTAGGTTTTAAGCCCTTCGTTCTCTCCTCAGAGGGCTCAATGCTGACGTGGCACAGCAATGCGGTTCAAAGGACATCCGATGCGATTCAGGCGTATGCTACTCCCAAGGAGGGGGCTATGGCGAAGGAATAGAATGACAGGGGATTCACTCGGTCTAGCGCCGAGCGGACGCTGGAGAGTAAGGCGCTGTGAACTCTGTCTTTAACTGCCATTCGCAAGAAGTCTCCACGCTTTGACTTCCCTAAGCCCATAGTCTATCGCATTAGCGATATAATACCATGCTGTTCTCATCACGCTGTCGTCGTCGGAACGTCACCTGAAACGCATCACCCACGAGCCACTTTAGTTAAATTCCATTCTTTGAATTCATGAATATCTGTACAAAGCAAACCCGAGAGACCGAGCCGTGGCTTTTACATCCAATAATCCACCCTCGCTAATGCACACTAAACCCGAATAAGAGGGCCATACATTAAACGACTTTTCAGGCCCTGGAACCTCCATAACCCGGTACCTATGCTCACGCTGTACCCCTACCCAACCTCCCCAGTCCTTGCACGCTCATGTGGCACTCGGCGACATAAGCTATGGGAAGCTTGTGCAATATCCGCTACCCGTCCCCATGAAGATTTCGTCATATCCTCTTTCGTACCTCGTGCTTCAGGCCTCTTCGATGACTGTGCTGGACAGCTTCGTTGGCCTGTTCGTTTTCCAACCAGGGCTGAGCTGGTGGTGGATTGTAGAGGACCTCTCATCCCTTGATCTTCTCATACAACAAGATATACGCAACCTTGTTGTCCTTGACACTCGTCCTCATCGGTGTCCTCTTACCAGCAGTACTGGGCGTTGTACTGCCTCCGTTTGCAACGCCGGCCCACTTCTTCTGAGCCGCTTTCTCGCCGTTGACCTCGCTCCATTTGGCATCATTCGAGTCACCGTCGTCTTCACCTTCCAATCCTTCGAACAAGTTCTTCTTCGGAGCCTCGGAGTCTTGCTTGTGCTGCTCCAAGGCCTTTGCCAAAAGCTTTGGGTCTTCCTCCGAGCCACCCTCAGCGACGTCTTCAGCCCTGACGCGACGAATCACTGTGTCATCCACACGCATCCACTCCTTACCATCCTGGCGGCGGATATCAACCGTGTAATGACCACCAGCAGCGCTTTTGCCGTGGTGGTAGACCACAGAAACCAGCCGGTACCGAGGAGAGCCTCCCTTGACAGCCAAGCCTCCACGCTTGGATGGAGGGAATACCTCCTTAGGGATCTCAAGTTCCAAGGGGTAACCGACCTTCTTCCAGATCTTCTGCGTGCCGCCAGATGAATCGTACTGGAAGCGCTTCAGGTGGAGGATCAACACTGGGGGCAGGGTATCGATGAAGACTTGCTTTGTGGCGGTGGTGCCAGGTCCACGAGGCGAGTTGAAATCGCCGGTCAGTGTCTCTGGCCTGGTGAGGCCCTTCAGAGCGTCAACAATGTTGTTAACATCGGAGGCGCCAATGTCAAGCTGGAGAGGCTGGTAAGGCTCCAGAGTGACAGAATTCTTGAGACCTGGGACACGCAGCTCGGAACGTAGTGCGCCACCGAAAATGCGTGTGATAGGAGATGTCGTCGAGCTGTCTCCAGACTGGCGGGTTACAGCTGATCTTTGCTTTGGTCCGACCTCTAGCCATCCAGCATCGCCGGTGGACGTAGGTGAGGTAACGCTAGTGGGTGATGTGACTTGGTTCTCGGAGCTGGGCTGCGACTTCATAACCGCTATGCACTCATCATGCATACCCTCAAGTAGGAAGCCAAGAAATTCCTCTGCATCTTGTTGGTGACCGCGCTGCAATAGGTTAGCAATTTAAAGCTGTAGCAAACTCCAAGCATTACATACCCTCATAGAGGAGAATCGTGGAAGACGCTTGATCACATCGTAAACATATTCCGGAATAACAGAGTCGCCATACTGTTCCAATTCTCCGTCCTTTAGACGCATGCGAAGCTTCTCCGTCGACTCCGCGCTGTCTATAACCTTGAACTCCCTCATGAACATGATCCTGCGGTTGTCAGCTTGCAATCAAAGCTAATGAGGAGAGAGGGTAACCCACATAGCATCCACAAGAGGGGTATCACTTTTGAAAGAATGAGCAGCCCGCTTGCCAACCTGATCTAAGAAAGAATAGAATGGTATGGAAAATACAAGTATTTGGAGAATCTGAATTGGTTAGCTCATGGAACTGAAACGCCAGGTGCAACCACTTGGACTTACAGAATTCATATAGCACATATTGCCAGTGTTTACAAGCCCTCTGGGCTCCAAGAACGGGATCCTTTCAACGTTCTCGACATTATATTGGCGGAGGGCATCCGCCAAAGAGTTGGCCCTAGACGGGGTGGTTCCGTTTGGAAGAGTCAGACCGTTGACTGCAGCCGCAGCCGAGGCAGCAGAAGAGCTCTTGATCCGAACAAGGTCTGCCCAAGATTTTGGAGTTACTTTCGGTGGTGGTGACGTGGCTGCATCCTCCTGTTGGGCTTCTGAAGAGGCAGTTGCAGCAGCTGGCTGTTCGACAACGTCGGCAGTAGACGTCTCAAATGCAGCCGGCTCTGGTGTCTTTTCGGCCTGGGGCGAGGCGACGGACTTCGCTTTGGCCACAGGAATATTTGGAATCGCTGGGACAATTGGGACCGCTGTGCGGGTATCTTTCCTAGCATGAGACGGAGCTTGAGTAGCCTTTGTGGAGGTAGGAGTTTGCACGGGAGGCGTCGATGCCTGTGCAAGGTCCGCCTCTGAAGGCGCTTGTGAAGTTGCGGGAGTCTCTTGCTCTGAGTGCGCCGCGACTGTAGATGTCTCCGATTGTTCCGGCTCTTCCACCGTGTTTGCCTCCTCCACCACAGGCTTCGAAGGCAGCGCCACAGCGTCGTTTGATACGTGCAATTCTTGTCTTCTCTTGCGCCTCCGAGGGGCCTTTGGAGGGAAGAGGGCCTTGTCAACCGAGTACCAGGGGAGCTAGTGTTAGGTTAGCATAACGCACAGAGTTTACAGCTTTCTACAGTGCTTACTTCTGGATAGAAAGGCATTCGCCTTGCTGGTGGGCTTGGTTGCGGGGCTGCCATCGAGGATCTCCTTGAAGTAACTTCAACGGGCGTCGCAGAGTTCGAAGGAGTAGGCTGAGGCGAAGGTGCGGATGTCGAAGAGACAACGGAAGGCGGTATACTAGTCGATGGCGTTGGAGGTGCAGGTCGTGGAGATTGCATTGGTTGGTACGGTTGCGGGAACGACGGCTGCCTCGTGATGGGCATAGCAGGCTGCGGCATGGGCTGCGAGCTTACCACGAGCGGAGAGCGTGGTGGATATTGCTGCTGTGCATGCATGGGGTATGGTACGTACGGTCCGTGGGATGGCCATCTCTGTGGAGTATATGGCATCTGCGGGAGCGCGTAGTATTGAGGCTGATGATAACTAACATACGGGTTGTGATGGACGGGAGAATGTGGTGGAGGCTGGTGCTGGAATTGCTGGTGGTATTCTTGCTGGCGCCGGGACTGCGGATGCATAGGCATGGCAGGAGGCATGTGAGGCGGCGGTCCAGCCGGCAGATGGTGGTTCATCATGCCAGAGGCGTTGGAGGTGATGGTCGGCGCCGGTCAGGGATTGACCCGTGCTGCCGACCTTGCTATGCTCGTGATAGAGTGTGTTGTCCCGCTGCAGACTCGAAAGTTCCTGTTGGAGCTGACAAATGGCGGAGGAGCGGTTGAGGTAGGCGTGCGGTCACGCTTTTGCAGCTCGATGCCGCACCAGGTGCTCAGTCGTGGCGCTGCGGAGTGTCGAGGGTTGTCGAAGCAGTGCAGCAGTCAGCGGAGGAGCTGCAAGGCCGCATTGCTCGGTGTGACAGAGAGTGTTTGTGAGGTGGTCGTGCGCGGGTGGCAGACAGCTTGACCTCTCAAGAAAGTCACTCGAGCTGCCGTCAAGGCAGTCGATGCACCGACGTTTTTCCCGCGTATCTTGGCGCGTACTTCAACGTCCGCCCCCAAGGAGACAACGTGGATGCTCACGAGACACGGCGTCTATAACAAACATCTTGCAGTCATGGCTTCAAAGAAGGATATGCGTCGCGAGGATCTGAGTATGTCACGGCTCGACCAGGCTTACAATCACGCGCTGTGCTGATCCGATCATGTAGTCGTGCCGTACATGGAGCCGGCCGTCCAGAAGAATGAGGGCGACATTCAAGGTACCTACTTAGCATTGCGGCAGGTGATGCGATACATGCAATCATCTAACGCAAGTCATCAGGCACAATGGCGAGCACTCTGCCAATGGCTGCTGTAAGTGTTTACCCGAGCAAGAAACCCAGTCATGTGATAATGATTGCTAACGTACTATCCTAGATCTTCACCAGGAACAAGTGAGCCGATTCGATGAACAGGACGTCAGGCTAATGCTAATATATTCTTCTCAGGATGATCGGATGGTACAATTTGATAGGATGCCGTTTTGAGTAGCATTGGGCTGACTAGCCTGGTGAAGGACGTCCTTGATCTTCTCAGTACAGGGCTGGTTGTCAGAGACGCCAGAGACGAAGAAGAACGCAGCAACACCAGCCTACTTCTCAATTGGCATGGCCCGTATGTCCCATACCCCATTTCCCACATGAACGCCTGGCAGCTAACCTAACTTAACAGTCATGGCCTTGGGTGTGGTAAGTGACATCAGTCTCGAAATTGCGCGACTATGCCTAACTGTACGACACCACAGTGCTACATGCAGCTCTTCCTTCCCCCACCACCTGGTGCCAGAGGCGGTGTTGGAAGCGGTACTGAGGCACCAGCGGCTATCCCGAATCCGTGAGCCACGGAACGTACCATGACCGCTTCGTAATTATGTAAATATACCCCAGTATTATATCTCTTTCGAGATCGAAACCCTAAGGCACTGCACATGCTCGTAGTTGCATCATGGCCGACTGCCAGTTACACACACGTGCATGCAGAAGTGTGACATTAGATGTAACTATGTATGTAGGTGTATCTACATGTACCTACATGTAGAAACATCTGGATGCCCGCACTCGTACACGAGTCACACCTGTGAAGTCATCTCGGCTAGCCTTTCCGAGTCTAGCGGCTTGGCTGTCCAGACCCGCACCGCAATGCCCCTCCCAAGACTTCGCCTCACCCTTCGCCGGCCACTTTGACCACAACAACTCAACAGAACACTCTCCACTCCACATCTTCGCGCCAAATCCAGCCTCGTCAAAGACACGCATACCACCCTTCGAAACACCAGACACAGTCGAACAGTCACAAACCGCGTTATATGTCCGCCTCCATCGAGAACCTCAAGTCCTTCGGTACGTCGAAATAACGTGGACCCTGCCCCGCCTCTCCATGCCACTACTCGTTATGCGACTCGAGGTGAAACCAGTCATGGGTTTCGCGACGATAGCAAGAGTCGCCTAGGGAGAGACAGAGCGCGGTGTTGCGCTATGTCAAATCGTCGCATGAGCGAGGCTGACGCTTTCACAGACCCCTTCGCCGAAGCCGATGAAGACACTGGGGAGACTAAGCAGTCCCAGAACTACATTCACATCCGTATTCAGCGTAAGTTTACCCCTACTTTCTATCTGATATCTATGCGATATCTTTGCGACATGTGAATGGGGCCATTCAATGTGTACTTTCAGATTGCTGACATACCATGTTACACAGAGCGCAATGGTCGCAAGACGTTGACCACTGTCCAAGGCCTTCCCAAGAAGTTCGACCAGAAGAAGATCCTTAAGGTGATCAAGAAGAAATTCGCTTGCAATGGCACCATTGTCAACGACTCTGAGATGGGCGAGGTGATCCAACTTCAGGGTGACCAGCGCAAAGATGTCCAGGAGTTCCTGATTGATAAGAAAGAGGGCCTGGAGCTTGATGCCAAGACCATCAAGGTATGTTGCCCACCACATAGAGATTCAAAACACGCGGAATGGCGTGCTGACCAACGATCAGGTCCACGGGTTCTAATCGCCTAACACCGCGCCTAACCCACTCGTCTGGTACGAGGGACAGCCGGTGACACTACGACAAGCCACTAACCTTGCTCCTATACTCGCATGCCTCTCATCGGCCTCCCTTACGACTATTGACGAATGGGTTTTATTGGCGCGGCGTCGGAAGATACCCTTGATAGATGCGCACTTGATGCGGGCTTGGTCTTTTACGACCATGTTGACCGCATCGTCTTATTGCTTTTCATGACGCAAACAAGTCGCTTATGCTACCGGGTATGGAATATCGAGGGTGAAAGAGATCGCGAAGGATATCGCTCATTGAGATTCGCTTGCTGCATACGGGGGTGCAATGCTATATCTACATGCTTTTCCAGAGTGGATGCGAATGCAAATGCTGTATCTTTACAATATTGTGTGTCTTTTGTACAATGCTCCACTGGGTGATTTTGCTTCCCATCTATCCACCCAGTCCAGCCTAAGCCATCACCCTTCTCCTGGTCCAGGACTTTCCGCCCTAGACGGTTCAGCCTCCTCACTCATCGTCGCCCAAGCCAAGCTTCCTCCTCCGGGCTCTCTCCACGCTCTCCACAGTCGACTCTTGCGTGGTTCCCCAAATCATCCAATCGCCCCAAACACCATTCCTAATCATC
>Ga0181467_100766_pt1 | contig 15653 bp, 15 predicted proteins | sample InSIn5gowninarea_2_FD_119079 | JGI IMG/M metagenome (GOLD analysis project Ga0181467, IMG submission 119079) | Clean room microbial communities from NASA Spacecraft Assembly Facility at Jet Propulsion Laboratory, Pasadena, California, USA -... ... | reverse complement strand
CCAGAGCATTCAAAACTTTCAATTTGAAAAAGATCACTGAATAAAACTTTATGAATGGTCCATAACCAGTGGAAGTATTTGAAAGCAACATACTAAGGGAATCACTACTAATAATTGAATTTATTTCAACAAATGATCTGAATTATCAGGTTATAGATGCTGGTATGGGAAATTATTATTTATATGAGAAAATGCAGCCAATCTTAGTCACTGCTAATAAAGAACATGAGATATGGATGATGTGCTTTGATGGATCCTGATGTAAACATAGATGTGGAGCTGGAGTGGTGTTCAAATATTCAAAGGGAAATACTAAAAGATTCTTCTTTCGATTCACATGGACTTGTACAAATAATGTTGCTAAGTATGAAGCCCTTTGTTTAGGGTTATCTAAAGTAGTTAGTATAGGCATCAGGTGCTTGAGTATCCATGGTGATTTAGAACTGGTCATTAAGTAGATCAGAAATTAGATTAGTGCAAAATATCATTATCTAAAGACCTACAGGAATAAAGTATGGAATTTATTAGAGTCATTCTTGGCTATCAATTTTATATCTATTCCTAGAAGGTACAACCAAATAGCTAATGCACTTGCTAGAAGAGGGGCACATTATAATCTTGCACATTATAAAAGAGGAGCTCTTGGAGTCAAAGTTCAATGTAGGCCTTTAGTACTTGATGCTACAAACTTCTAGCAAGTATTCAACTTCGATGAGTATATTATGAATTTTCTCATGGATGAAGTAGTGGCTCACACTTTTGGTATTTAGAAAATGCCTGATTATTTCTAAAAATAAGATGTTATTCAATTTAGAAATAATGTTATACCAAAAGGATTGCTCTCTTTTCAAAGAATATTTGATCCAAAAGGCTAAGTATTTGACCATTTTGAAGGAGAATTATGTTAAGATAGAAGTAGAACTTGGGAAGTATGTAAAAGTTGGTTCAGAGTGTTATGATATATAAAAGGCTATTATGTTTCAAATTTATCATGAGTTTTCCCAAGTAATTTCCTAGATTTATGATGATCTTAAGACATATGATAAGAGTGTCATCCAACACACAATTGAGCTTGAACCAAATGTCAAACCATACAGGCAAAAACAAATACCAGTCGACCCAAAAATAGAGGAAGCTATGAAACAAGAGTTAATCAAGCTATTTGATTTAAAAATTATTTATCTTATCAAGAGTTCTTCTTGGGTCACAAATCTAGTTCCTGTTAGAAAGAAAAGTGGAGAAATCAGACTCTGTGTTTATTTCAGAAATTTGAATCAAGCATCTCTTAAAGATAATTATGCTCTCCCTCCTATGGAGCAGATCTTGCATAAAGTAGCTAGAGCTTGCTATTTTTTAATGATTGATGGTTACTTAGGATTTATCCAGATTTGGGTGAAAGATGAAGATCAATTCAAAACTACATTTACAACTAAATGGGGGACATTTACTTTTCAAAAAATGCCATTTGGTATTTTTAATGCAGGAGCTACTTTTCAAAGAGCCATGGATCATGCATTTGGGGAACTAATAAATAAGATTATATTGATCTATCTAGATGATATCATATTTTTCTCCAAAAGCATAAATGATCACCTAGAACATCTTAGACAAGTCTTTGAAAAATGCATGAAATTTGGCATTTCAATAAATCTAAAAAAATTAATTTTTATGGTCAACCAAGGAAAATTACTTGACCATATTATCTTAAAATAGGGACTAGCAATGGATCCAAATAGAGTAAAGGCTATAGAAGCATTACCAATTCCCTCCAACAAGAAGGCCTTGCAATCATTCCTTGGTCAAATCAATTTTGTTAGAAAATTCATCAATAATTTTTCAGAGAGTGTATCCTTAATCACTTCAATGCTAAAGAAAGATGCTGTATTTTCTTGGTCACATGAAGCAAAAGTAACCTTCAAAGATATAAAAAAGGCTATAACAGAAGCTCCTATGCTTAAAAATCCTGATATGGTAAAAGATTTTATCATGTATGCATATGGAGTAGATAAGAGCATTGCTGCAATTGTAGCACAAAAAGATGACAACAATGAAGAACATATGATTGCCTATCATAGTCAAACATTGCATCAACACTAGCAAAGGTACTCATTTATTGAAAAATAAGTGTTTTCCATAATGAAGGGGCTTAAAAAATTCAAGCATTATGTCTCTCATAATAGAATATTTGTGTTTACTATCCATCAAGATGTAAGAAATTATGTTATACAAGGAGATCTAGGTGAAGGAAAGATTGGTTGGATTACTAAAATAATGGAATATGATATAGAAATTAAGCCAACGAAGCTGATCAGAGGTAGGGCTCTCTATGAAAATATAGCTAAAGCTTCACATATGATCGCTCTTATGGAGGATGAACAACAAATCAATTAAGAAAGTGATTGGATTAAACAAATCATGTTTTATTTCCAAACTGGTAGGTGCCTTGAAGCTCTTGATAGATTTCAAAGAAGGAGATTCAAGTTGCATGCCCTCAAGTTTGGCATGATAGATGACCTTCTGTACAAAAATGTTTTTGATCAAACCCTACTAAAATGTGTGACTCAAGATGAATCCTATAAAATATTAAATGAATTTCATTATGGATTCTCTGGTGGGCATTACAATGGACTAACTATAGCAACAAAAGTATTACAAGATGGATATTATTGGCCCACTATATTTCAATATTCATTCAAGATTTCCCAAGAATGTGACAAATGCAACAAATTTATGGGAAAGAGGAGACAAGCTGCAATGCCTCTTAAACCTATGGTAGTCGAAGAACCCTTTCAATAATGGGGTATGGATTTCATTGGTGTTATAAACCCAAATTCCTCGGTAGGCCATAAGTTTATTTTGACTACAACATATTACTTCACTAGATGGTTAGAGGCTATGCCATGTAATAATGCAGATCAAGAAATAATGATAGAAATGATTAAAAGGATAATCACTCACTTTGGAATCCTATAGACTATTGTGTTAGAAAATGGCCTGACATTTATTGAAGGTAATTTGTCAAGCTTTGTAGCTCAATATGGAGTGTACTAGTTATTCTCTTCAAACTATTACCCACAAGGTAATGGGTTAGTCGAATCAACTAACAAAAATCTAACCCAGATCATCAAGAGAACAATTGAAGGGAATCTCAAACAATGGCATACATAATTAGACTTTGTATTATGGAAAGATAGGATCAGCATAAATTTAGCAATAAAGACATCCCCATATGCATTGGTATATGGTAAAAGACCTGTGTTTCCAATACACATGGAGTTACCTGCATTGAAAATCCTTCAAGAAATGGAGGACCATCACTTTGAGCCATTACAATCTAGGTATAGTCAGCTCTTGAAATTGGAGGAAGATTGAAACAAAGCATATGAATCATTCCATCATTGCCAACACATTATCAAGAAGTGGTTTGATAAGAAAAAGTCTTCCCAGGTGAAGTTTGAACTAGGTGATATTTTCCTCAAATGGGATGAGGAAAGAGCAAAACCTGGAAGACATCAAAAATTTGATTCTCTTTGGAGTAGGCCTTACATCATCACTCAAGCCATGCAAAGTAATTAATTCAAATTGTAAGATATTATCGGGTCCCAAGAATTACCTGTTCCCATCAATAGGATCTATTTGAAACATTACTAGATGATGAGATGATCTTGTAGTACTCGTAAAGCAATGTATATTGTAAATAGTTTTTTTTTTAAAGGGACTTGTACATCTTCTGGACATAGTTCTCAAAAAGTAGGTAGCCATTAATGTTCAACATTAATTCGGCATGATCACGAGTTAATGTCAATACGCTACTCAACCATCAACTGAATAAGGTAGCATTTAAGGAAACATTTCCTCAAATTTCATAAACCATCATACAAGTACCATAAATTAAGTCTGGCATGCTTTGAAACTACTTATCCAACTTATGCCATCTCAATTCGTATAATGCATAGATCTTGAGATCCTCAAATATTAATTACCATTAATGGAAATCTCACCAACCTTGGACAAATAAAACTCCCTCCATGCCCTCTAGTTCAACACTTAGCCAATTTCAAGCACACAAGTTTCCAGAGCATTCAAAACTTATAGATTTCAGAGCTGAATTGAATCAAGAGATAGAAAGTTGTAGGACCTTGCATAGCCTAGATTACTATTTTCAAATGACAACTAGAGTTTCAAGAAAGGGTGTTGATATCATGGCAACTTCTCAATCATCCTCCATAGCTAAAATAAGTTAAGTCGATGCTGACCTTTTGACCATGCAAGAAGAATATCTTGAGAATGCCCTAGGAGCAAGCTAGACTGAGATGGGGGTGATCAATCACCTGGACACATGGAGAGCTGACCCCAATCACATTCTTCTGTAGCACATGACACCCGAGGTCATCAAAAAGGGGAAGTCAAAGGGATGTCATGATTAACTAGGGCCTAGATTATTATGTGCCCTATGAGTCATTTACTTTCTCCATGTTGTTGTATTCATTAGCACATAAACATGACTAGAAGGGTTATCAAATAGGAATGTTCAAGAACCCAAAAGAGGGAGATGCATCAGAACCAAAATTTAAAGTAGTACTAAATTACTCTCTTGATTCCATCATCCAATCATTTGCTATTACAATTGATTGGAAATTTCATGTGAAGAAACAAATGGATTTAAAAAAGGATAAGAATGACTTCTATGTCAATCAAGATGAGATGGTGAGCTAGATTAATGAAATATATCAAGATAGCAGGAAGGCCCAACTCTGGTCAAGCTATCAGATAGCCCTATTTGAAAGAAAAAAGGATAGAGAATTGTTGTAGGCACTGATAGTTATTCTAGGAAAGAAAACTCAAATTGAAGCAGATGAAGCCATGGTATGTATGGCTTATAATATTATAGAGGCTCATGTATGCCATGAATTTCCAACTTTTATTACCAATGAAACAAAGAGGTGTCTATTCAAAATTGAAAAATCAGACTTCACACACTCTTCATATCTTTGGTGGCTCTTCACCCATCAAAACCTTGACAAACTTATAGAGACAAGGCTGCATGTTTAACCGATGAATCCCAATGCTACACCAATGCCAATCGACTTGATGGTACCAATTTTGAGTAAGTTGCATGGGTCGTACTATGAGTTCATGGACAAGTTCTATGTAATAGCAGTACACATTTTGACTAGAAAACTCCCCAGTAGACTGCATAAAAGTATAATGAGGGAGCTATAGGGAGGAAATAAAATTGATGACTGGTACTTCTTAAGAGACTACACTGTAATAATCAAGAATGGGTATTTTGAGAAACCTTTTTTATTACCCAAGTATGTAACCCCCTAGTTGTATTCAATAGAAATGGGAAGGCAAATATGTACCATAGAGACCAAATATGGGTCCGAGGGTAATTTTAAATCTATTATAGATATACTAGCTTCTACTAAAATTTTTACTTTTTTAATAATAGGATGTAAAGATAGTATAACAGAATTCATTATACATAATTTTAAATTAGATATGGTGGAAGTTCCATAGATGTATGACCCTTCAGGAGAAATGACCCAAGTAATAAGGTCAAGCAAAAAACATCCAGATTTTGTCCATGAGAGTAGGCCTCATGTAGAATATTTTATAAATAAAATTGAACAAGAGGCAGAAATGTATCCTGATTGGGAATTCACACCCTTGAATAAGGCTTGAATGGCCCTTGAGGGGATAAAGAAATACAAAAATTGGGAAAATAAGCGATAAGATTTTATCCTCAACCCAGAATTCCTCACCCAGTTAACAAATCTTGGGTGGGGTCCTAATAAAATTCATTATTTTACAAAGTTCAAATTTGAGTATACAATAAAAATTCACCACATAGAGAGTGAATTATTTGAGAAATTCAAATATGATAAGTTCTAGGAGGATGAATATGCCAAAGATCCCTTGCTAGAGTTGGGATAGCCCCTTCCTCCTCATTTTTAAGAAAAATATACTACGAGAGCAAGGCCAATACAGGTAGGACAATCATCCAGCATGGTTGAGCTTTCAAAGAAGGGAGAGAAAAATCCCTTAGATACTACCACCTCTTCTCGGGAGTCTTCTCCAAAGAAGAAAAGGATAATTCAAACCATTGCTAAAAAATAACAAATCCTGAAGAAAGAAGAGAGGCTTGTAAAAAAACCCCACACCACTATGACAAGGTCACAATCACAAATGATTGCACCTCCACCTTCAAAGGCTACAAAAGAAGTTCCAAAGGTAGTGGCAAAAGAGGCAGAGAGTTTTGATACATAAGAGTTAAGAGAGCCATAATATGCAGACATTGGTGCTACGCAAGGATCCTAGGCATAAGAACAAACCCCAAAAAAAGAGTAAACCCAAACTCAATAAGGCAAGGGAAGAGTACTTAGAGCCAATAGATCTGCAACAGCTGCACCTAAAGGAGGACAAAGCGATGATCGTGAAGATGATGATGATGAATCTGGAAAGAAGAAAGAATCCTACCCAATGGACAAAGTTGATGATGATGAAAAGGTCATGGAAGAGGTAGAGGAAGAAATAGAAGTTCAAGATCTAACACCTTTCCAGTAGTCACATCCCACCCAATAAGTTTTGATATCTACTTTAGGTGGAATCACTCCTCCCCATTCTTTGATTCCTACAGCCTCATAAGAGGAAATAAAATATATTTTTCTACACAAATTGTAGAGCCCATTGATTGGGCAACTTTTGTTAATAAGCCTCCTATGCTCCTTGAGAAACAGTCAAGAATTTTGAGCAAGGTGATAGAAATAAGAGATATTAAAATAACATAGATGCCTTGCAAAGAAGGGCAACTAGACACTGCTCCCACAAAAATAATTGATGTAAATATGTAGAGTGCACCAGCAATTGACCAGTCAAGATTCCTAATAAATACTTCAATGGAAATTGGTAAAAGTATCCAAGTAATAGAGACTAAGATAGAAAAATTGAACAAAAAATAGATTAGTATAAGAAAGACTTCTCCCTTAAAAATAAAATAGTAACCAGGTTGCAAAATAAAAATAGAGACTTGATTGTAAAGCTTGACAAGTAAAAATTAGAATTTGATAAGAGCATAACAAAAAAAAAAGCTGAGCTAGATGCTACAAATCAAACAATACAAGATCTCAAAGCTCAGGCTGTAGTCATTGATGCTCAAAAGGTCAAGTAGGTTGAGGTTGAGATATAAACTATCATTATAATGAATAAAGTTTTATCTGATGATAATTCAAAGTTGTTATTGCTCATAAAGAATTTCAGAAAATCCTTGGTGGAGAGTGTCAGAGATAAAATGATAACATTATCACACTTGCATCTGTTGAAGGAACAAATAATACAAGAAATCAAGAAGTTCCACACTCAAACTGCTCTCCATCAGCTGGCTCTAGACACACCCAGGTTAGTCTTAGAAAAAATGTAGGCTTGGTTAAGGGTTTTTACTGAAAAGGACATAGTAGCAATCACTCTCAGACCAGGATAATTGTATCTAAGGAGGATCTGAGATATATGTGAACTCCAAAATTTGATGTTCAACATGGATATTGATAAGCATCAACTCATAATAGAGCTGGGATTCATTAACAAATTATCTAGTTCTTTGATTTAAATGAAAGCTTTCAAATTGTCAGAAGAACAAAATGTACAAGGTAGTGCTACCAATTGGGTAGCCAATACCACTCAATTGATTGAACAGTCCTTTTCTAAGAAGTAAATCTCAGACTTGTAATAAATAAATGAGCTTGCTTAGGAAGCAATCACAATATTTTTGCATGCTTGAAGGTTAGAAAATATTCTGATAGGGTTTAGAGTAGATACAGTGAAGATTAAGATATTCACTATCTTATCACAGATTGAATATAAATATATTAGAGATCTAAATAAAAATATGCACCCATTCCTCCTGGTAGAGTTGATTATAGCAGCTGAGACCTCTATCAAGTCTACCTCTGAATAAGCTACTAGAAGCAACAAGTAGAGGATTCCATTCTCTAGCAGTTAGAGACCCTAAAGAGCCGCCAAAAGATTGTATTCTTTTAGAATTACACTCTGAATCAGAGTAATACAAAATCATTCTTTTATTCTTTCATTCTTATGACAAGTTCTTTTCATAAATTCTTTCCATTCTAGTTTCATTCCCTTAGAATGTTTGGGAGTTATATTCATTCCCTTAGAATGTCCAGGAGTTATGTAAATACAAGTCTCCAAGAGTTATGTAAATAATAGAGTTTCCAGGAGTTATATTCATTCCCTTAAATTATTTGAGAGTTATGTAAATACAAGTCTCTAGGGGTTATGTAAATAATAGAGTGTCTGGGAGTTATATTCATTCCCTTAGAATATATGAGAGTTATGTAAATACAAGTCTCCAGGAGTTATGTAAATAATAGAGTGTCTGGGAGTTATATTCATTCCCTTAGAATGGTTGGGAGTTATGTAAATACAAGTCTTTGAGAGTTGTAAATTCTTTTATTCTTTTTACCAATTCCTTCTATTGTCATTTCATTCCCTTAAAGTGTTTGAGAATTGTAAATACAAGTGTCTGAGAGTTGTATAAATTCAGATCCAAGACATCTAACAAAGCTTGCCGATTCTAAATGATGATATCATAGTTTTTGACTAAAATTAGCAGGTCCCAAAACAAGTAATGGCAAGTGAAGATTTATGAAGACATCAAACAGAGCCCATCAATTCTAAGAGATGATGTCATAGTTTTTGATTGAAATCAACAAGTTCTAGAATAAGTAATGACAGGTGAAGATTTATGAAGACATCAAATAGAGCCCATCAATTTTGAGTGATGAAGCCATAATTTTTGACTGAAATTAGCGGGTCCCAAAATAAGCAATGGCAGGTGAAGATTTGTGAAGACATCAAATAGAGCCCATTGATTCTAAGTGATGATGTCATAGTTTTTGACTAAAATCAGCAAGTCCCAAAAGAGCTAGATCATCAAAAAAGCCCAAATGAAGAAAATAGAACCCACCAAGCTAAGGTAAGAGTGATGCATAAGAAGGAACACCCAGGTCCACTTTATATTAAGTGTTTGACCCCTAGGGCCCTATTAATTTATCGACACCAACTCATTTCCACATAACAATGGCAGTTTCTTCTTGAACCAAGTTGACATAATGTTTACCAACCACCATTACTCTAATTACTAACATCTACAGTAAAGATCATAAAGGTTGCATAGAAGTAGATAGTATCCAACAGAGCATAGTGCCAAATTGTACCCATCAAGTTGTAAACAAATAATTATTCAATCAGCTACTATGTTATCCTCAATCAACTACAAGTCCATAGATGAAGCATTCAACGACATGTCAAAAAGATTGTGGTTCTATGTACACAATGACCTAGAAAATGCAAATTCCCAGATGGTCATGTTGATTAGTACTTATTCATTGTATAATCTAGCATAATTGTATTTATTGTAAATATTGTTGTTTTAATTACTTCATTCAATGTGAGGAATTATGTATATTAATGAAACACAACCACCCAAGCAGGGGAGAAAGATGTATAAATAGCTAACTTTTAGAGATAAAAAAGGTCGACCATTTTAGCAAATTTACCCAAAGCTATAAGATACTTTCACATATGATAATACAAACAGACAATGCTTTGCCCTCTTGCAACAAAGTGGCTATTTATTGCTTTTGTGTAGAGGATTGGATCAGATCTAGAATGAAGTTGTATGGATATTCAATTACTTGGATCTATGCTTGAATTCCTTCAGATATATGACTTTGGATTGCAAATAAACATGATGTGAATATCTTATCAACAGTCACCTCACTCGATGCACATTGTTCATTAAGTAGTACTAAAGCATATAATGATGATAGCATATAGCATAAAGCTCAGAGTATAACATATTCTCATATAGGTGGCATCAAGAGATATTGTTGTATTATGTATTATAGCCAATGTATTGATAACCATCTAATAGAGATATCTGATAGGAAATATCAACCTCCAACTCCTCCATTTATACCTATAAGGGCATATAAATGAGTGAAAGTCTACTTATAGCAATAGAATATAATATTTGTAATATCAAGATATTTATAGCATAAATCATTATTAATGATATTGCATTGAACTTAACACATCATATAGCATTATAATAGCACATTATCCTTGATTCCTATAATATTGTTATTTATTCTTTTGAGATGACTAAATATGATTTATTAATTAATAAAAAATTATTTTTAGGTGTCTACACACCATCGTTAGTCAAAGCATAAATAACTATATACAAAACCTAACATAAGGGTTCAAGATTCTAGTTGCACAAATGAAACTCTCTCATCCTATCATATGAAATCTACAGATGCAAAGTTTATATGAAATCTATATGATTCAATTATCCCTACAAGCTATTGAGCTAAAGGGACTATAATCTTCCTCTTTTATCTCTCTTGAATCTCGCAATTGTATCGAGTTTATTAAATAATACCTACAATCATATAAACACTCATCATAATACTAGTCATCATAACAAAATACCATAAGAAATGAGATCATCAAAGGGGTTATATCAAGGAGGATCAATACAATTTTGGTCAATATGCTCTCAAGATCCATTCATACTAAAATATTTATCCCTCATTTCATCATTATGGTTGAATTTGATGCATATCCTTTATTAACTCTTATAGTATTCCATATTATCATGTAAATAAATAGAATTAGTTATATGATAGTGATAAATCCTAACATAAAGAGATATTCTCTCCTAGTTCTACTTCTCAAATCCTCAATTCAACTTGCAAGTAAGGGTATACATGGGTGTTGTTGCTCAAAGGCCACTTCTCTAGCTTACATGAGGTTTGGCTTGAATCAAAAAAATTACTTACTCAAACGATCCTACATTATCGTCAATTTTACATTAGATTGGAATGGTACTATTATCATTCTTGGTTACATCAAACTATATGTATCACATGCCCACAAGTTCCCTTTTGATCAAATCGGGTTTTCTTGCACCAAGTAAGTATTAAGACAAATCATCATATTCCTAAAGACCAACTTATTTCTAGATTATGCAATATGGAACTAGAAACTTAATAACACATTGTATATAATTTCCCTATCTTCTATGATATTCATGGTCAATACCAGACCTAGCTTGATTCCCATGAACCTTTTGATTAGGGTATTCTTTAAACAATTGATTTTTTGGTTAACAATTTCCTTTGGCATTGTGATTCTAATTTCATTATCCAATATCCTTTCTTGAATGTCTACTTATATTTTCCCCCTTAGCTTCTCTCTATCTTGCATGAAAATGTTAATCCACTCTAGAGCTTCCTTAGTATTTGACCTATTTTTTTCCCTATCTGTTGTAGAAAGTGTTTATTTTTCAAACGTATGCCACTATCGAGGATCCTTGTTAAACACATTTTGGAAGGGGTACGAATGCATTTTAGCTATGGTAATACCCTAGATCATGCATGTAATTATGCCCTAGTTCGTGCACGCAATTATGCCCTAGTTTGCTCGTATTTTTTCCTGGTTCTCTTCTATTGTAACTTAGTTGTGCATCAACTTCATTACAAATTCATTTATTTTTCGATAACTAACTTTATTGATAATCTTCACTAATATTAATAATGAATTAATGTAACACATTAATAAATCAGTGTAATAATAATACTATAACTTATATAGTTATCATTTAATCATAATTTCAAGCTTCATAATCAAATTATTTTTTATGTATATAATTAATCATTTATTTATTATTGATACTTGTAGGTGAAGTAAACAAGTACCATGTAGAATCTAAATAAATATTTACAGTAATAACTACAGTAAATATGAATCTATAATATAAGGTGCAAATCACTTACCAAGGCTACCTAAATAACACCAAGAATGTGTGCACCTAATATGGGAGAAGCCATCCTCAAGATGTGGCTCTAATTTGTAGAGGATTGAATCAGATCTGGAATAAATTTGTATGGATATTCAATGACTTGGATCTATGCTTGACCTCCTTCAGATATGTCAATTTAGATCACAAAGAAGCACAATATGAATATATTGTCAATAGTCACCTCAGTATGTGCACATTATTTGTTAAGTAATACTAAAGTAGATATAGATGATAAGATATAACATAAAGCTCAGAGCATAACATATTCTCATATAGGTGGCATCAAGAGATATTATTGTATTATGTATTATAGCCAATGTATTGAAAACCATCTAATATAGAGATCTGATAAGAAATATCAACCTCCAACTCCTCCATTTATACCTACAAGGACATAAATGAGTGAAAGTCAACTTATAGAAATAGAATATAATATTTGTAATATCAAGATATTTCTAGAATAAATCATAATTAATGATATTGCATTGAACTTAATACATCATATAGCATTATAATAGCACATTAGCCTTGATTCCTATAATATTGTTATTTATTCTTTTGAGATGACTAAATATGATTTATTAATTAACAAAAAATTATTTTTAGGTGTCTACACACTACCGTTAGTCATAGCATAAATAACTATATACAAAACCTAACATAAGGGTTCAGGATTCTAGTTGCACAAATGCAACTCTCTCATCCTATCATTTGAAATCTACACATGCAAAGTTTATATGAAATCTACATGATTCAATTATACCTACAAGCATATCCTTTATTAACACTTGTAATATTCCATATTATCATGTAAATAAATAGAATCAATTATATGATAGTGATAAATCCTAACATAAAGAGATATCTTCCCCTAGTTCTATTTCTCCAATCCTCAATGCAACTTGCATGTAAGGGTATATATGGGTGTTGTTTCTCAGAGGCCACTTCTCTAGCTTACATGAGGTTTGGCTTGAATCAAAAAAATTACTTACTCAAATTATCCTACATTATCTTCAAGTTTATATGAGATTGGAATGGTACTATTATCATTGTTCGTTACATCAAACTATAGATATCACATGGTCACAAATTTCCTTTTGATCAAATGGGCATTTTCTTGCACCAACTAAGTATTAAGATAAATCATCATATTCATAAAGACCAACTTATCTCTAGATTATGCAATATGGAACTAGAAACTTAATAACACTTTATATTCAATTACCCTATATTCTATGATATTTGTGGTCAATACCATTGTTTACTTAGAGGTGCTCATAATTTAAGATCTTGGATGATATATGAAGATTATAAAAATGCATCGCACTTTATGTTCGGGAATACTTTTATCTCATATAGAGCTTAGTCACTAGTAGATCCAAGCACATAAATGGTTCCAAACTTATTACATCCTTGTTCTTACCATAGAAGATTGAGAATTGAAAGTGCACCAAGGTTCCTAATTACACTAGAAGGGATACCCTTTGTTGTGTTACCACTAATGCCACTAGGATTACTCTTTCTAACTACAATATCATGAGCCTCTTTTCGATCTTGAATATTAGGAGAGCCTCTTGATCCTTCACATACAATTGTTACTACTACAAACTTATCTGTTGGACATGACATTATAGAGACTTCTATTTCTATTTTTCTTTGTTTCCTCTTAATTCTTAATCATCGAAGTACCTTTAGGTGCTCCCTTATTCCTCTTATATTCATTATCCTACATTTACATTGACCTTTTTGTTCATTCATGAATATTAACATTAAATTTTATTTTTATAAAAGGCCACAAGAGCAAGCTATAAAGAATGTCTAAATATTGTATTGAGTTCACTCATTTGGTAGGTTTCCCCCTCTAATATGCATGCAAAATATAAAATGATTTGTTATTTTCCCACAAATTTATTAGCATTAAATTATGTCTTGCTTTCAATATTTGTAAATTTTGATGTATTACATAATTATTTATTTTTATTAATATGTTTTGTCATTCAAGTAATATTAATATTCTTATTCAAATACTCCATATCATTTAACAAATATATATTTTCTCCTTTTCATAGATTAGAATCCATATAAATCCCAAGTAACATAGAATGAGGAGTTCTAGAGGTGATCTAGTATTTTTATTACAGGGTCATTACACAAAACAATATGTATCAACAAGGTTAAAATGAAACATAACATTTAATAAAACTGAAATAAATTATGTGTTCCATACCAAATATAGCCAAACTAAACTTCAATAAAATATTTATGATATAGTGTGATACATCATGAAATATAATTAATGTTGTACTAATGCATGATGACCATCTCATGGCCTTTGAAAGTAGATAGGTATCAGGAAAAAAATTGAAAGAATTGATACATGAGAAGCAAATTATGGTTATTATACATGGGATTCAAAAATGGATACCTTACTTGATGGAGAAATAATTCATAATCAAAATGGATCATATTAGCATTAAATGTTTCTTGGAATAATGTATCTTTTATGGAACAACATAAATAGGTTATCAAAATGTTTGGCCATGATTTTGAGATCCAATACAAAAAAGAAAAATAGAATCTTGAAATAGATGCACTATACAGAGTGTGTGAAGAAAATAAATCTCTACATACCATATCATCCCTAGCTATAACATGGATATAATAAATCTAAAAAGATTAGAAAGAAGAACCAACAATAGAAAACATCATTCACCAATTGATTAGCAATAGTAACCAACCTAAAGAGTTTGAATGGGAAAATAACATCCTCAAATTTCAAAATAAAATTTATTTGGGAAAAACCTCCAAATATAAAGAATTGGTTCTTGATAAGTTACATGGATATTTATTATTAGGACCTTCTTAATTATTTAAAACTTACCATAAGGTAAGAGTCATTTTTTTGGCATGGAATCAAGCACAATGTAAAGAAGTTTGTAGAAGAATGTGAAGTATGCTAAAGAAATAAATAATAAAAATACCTAGATCACTAAAACCTTTACCATTTCTAAATAAGAAATAATTTGATATGTTAATGAATTTTATTGAATTACTACCTATATTATAAGGAAAAAATGGTAATAGCTATTATGGTGAATAACTTTCTAAATACGTCCATTTTCTCATACATCAACACTCTATAACAAGGAAAGTGGCCAAGATGTTAGTAGACTAAGTCTTTCACATCCATAGTACCAAAATGCATTATCGATGATAGAGACCCAATATTTCCAACCAACTTTTAGAATAAATGTTTTTCATCCTATTGATTGGTATAGCGTAACCTCAAACAATTTGATCTGGTCATGTTCTCCACTGCCTGCAACGGGAAGTTCCTTGAAAGAGCATAAGGTGGTGGGGATGCGCTCATGTTGGTTTTCTGCTCAATCTTCAGTTTATAGGTTGGTTCCTATCTATATTTAAGGTTTAAATTAACTAGAAATAAATGAAAGGATAAAGAGTTACAGGATAGAGATAAGTAAATGAAATGAAATTTAAAACAAGAAATATACAACCTGAGCATTACAGCACAGGTAGCAATCCATGGCCAAGATCAAGAATAGCAAGCTATCTTACATCTAGGGTCTCGCATAATACATAGCCATAATTTGAAGAAAATATTTTACACATAACATTCACAAAAGCAATAAATAGCCACTTTGTTGCAAGAGGGCAAAGCATTGTCTGTTTGTATTATCATATGTGAAAGTATCTTATAGCTTTGGGTAAATTTGCTAAAATGGTCGACCTTTTTTATCTCTAA
>Ga0181467_100764_pt1 | contig 15669 bp, 8 predicted proteins | sample InSIn5gowninarea_2_FD_119079 | JGI IMG/M metagenome (GOLD analysis project Ga0181467, IMG submission 119079) | Clean room microbial communities from NASA Spacecraft Assembly Facility at Jet Propulsion Laboratory, Pasadena, California, USA -... ... | reverse complement strand
TCCATGCCTGCAAGAGACCTGCTGCCAAGGAGACTGTGGTTAACACAGAAATTACTATTGCTGGAGCGGCGGAACCCTTGAAACAAATTACCACAAAGTGGGACGAAGCCCTTGACCGATCGACCGCGAGGCCTGGATTTCAACCACTGGAATACATGACTGGTGGCCGTTATATCGGTGAGCTGGTCAGGCTCATCTTCTTCGATTACATGACGAACATACACCGGCCGCCAGTATCAGCATCTTCTCTGCCTGCAATGATAGTGCATACTTACAGTCTGACTACCACGTTCGTCAGTGCCATTGTAGCACGAGCACGTACTGATGCAGAACTTTCCAAGGAGCTCAAGCATCGCATGCCAGCACCAGAGTCGTCCAATTGGTCATGGTCGACTCATTCGGCGGGTGCATTGCGCAAGGTCGCCCACGCCGTTCAAGTGAGATCAGCGGGCCTCATAGCAGCGGCCACAGCAGGACTTTTAGCGTCTGTTGGAGAAATAGGGCTGAACAAACCTGCAAGCATGCGAGAAGAATCTTCAAGTGATGCCATGGAAGTTCTTGCTCGTACCGCCAGCCAAGACGAGATCGATCACGCCAGTAGCTGGAGCTCAGGACCCGAAGAACTAGTAGTTGCATACACGGGTGGTATCATTCAGCATTATCCCAACTTCAAAGAGCATTGTCAGAGGTTCATTGATAAGCTGGTTATGCGTTCAGGTGCACAGAAGGGAGGGAAAAGTGTATATCTGCGTGAGTCCCGAGATGGTGGCATCATTGGCGCAGGGGTTCTTGCAGGCATGGAAAGTATACGAGTTGCATCTTTACAGGCTTGAGGCATTCTGGAACGGTCTGGTTGATGTCATTCAAGCTCTACACTATAGCCGAGATCCCAGACTCATGGCGCTGCACATCTTTGCTCGCGGAAACTTGAAAGCGATACAACTGGATAGTTGAACGATCACCAACATCGCAAGTTCCACAGCAGCAGGAAACGACCTGTACTTGGACTTGAAACGCCTACCCCGGTACAGTAGCTTTACTGGTGCAGCTTCATTTCGACAAGAACAGTCAAGGAAATCTTGTCCAGAATGGAGCATAACAGTACATGCATGATCTCCTGGATCGAATAGGGACAGAAGTACCTGCAAGAGACAGCGGAATGTCGGGCGTCTGGAACGTATCATCTCATTGGTGTAAGACATTTCCGCGTCGGCTGTACGGTCTATACCTGTGAGACAAACTGAACAGTTCTACTTTGGAGATGGCCGGGGTAGCTGGCATATTCACATTAGCGCTGTGTGGTTCTATGGCAGAAAGGTGCCGGGCTCTACAGACGAATATAGATAGATCCGTGGAACACAGCACCCTGTTCAACATATACTTGAAACATGACTGCGATCCTTTCACACCCTGGAGCATTAGGCGTTGGCCAACATCTACTTAACACGCGGCGGTCTATCGATATAAGCTGCGTGGACAGGATCACAACGTTTTTATTACAACCGGAAAAAATGCCGCGTCTCTTTCCAGTACGAAAACTCATTTTACTTCTGGACTCCCAAGGGAGTCTCACGAGAATCTGCTAGTACTATGAGCTGTATTCAGAGGTACTTACCTATCCAGATACCTTACCTATGCTACAATGATCCACCATACATTAAGATATAAACCATAAAAACACAGAACAAGCAACGAAAATGCTGCTTAGTCTTGGCGGATTCTAGGCTGGGCCACCAGTTGCGGTGTCCCCACCAAAGACCGAAATTGGGGCATGGCTCCTCTGTGGCGTAAGTTTGGGAGGGGATAACAGAGCTGTCATAGGCTGCTTTCAAAGGCATTATTGGCGAATGTTTTCACAAACCTTTTAAGCTCCGCATCCCGCCAATTTTTTCTTGTACGAATGACTTCGACTTCGGGCTGGCCCACTGTGCCCGCCTGAATGTACGGTCGCTTGGCTTCTGTGAGTGGGCTACACATGTCTCCGCTATATCGTGCCCTCGGGGCTTCGTCTGCGATGTCGTGTGTTCCTCTTCGTTGCGACCTACCTTTACATCGGCTTCACCTACATTGCTCCACATCATCACCTATGCTCGAGCTCGACATGCTTAGCTATACCCAACGGACCTGTTAACCTGTACCACGATTACTGCGCTTCGGAGATTATGTGCGGCAAGGACGATGCGGCTTTTGAACTACTGATCGACTCTTAATATCCGAGACACGAACAATAGAGATGAGTCCAATACCCGACCTCGTAAGACGACTGCAGGATGCACCGGGCGACCAGTCGCAGAGACCGACAGATCCAAATGGCCTGGTGCTGGAGGCGTGGGCGGAGGGCTACATGCTCGGATCGCTCATCATAATGACATGTATCACCATTGCGAACATGAGAAGAGGAGTGTTGTTACATAAACTGATTTTGATCGAGGTGCGGACTTGTTCTTTGTTTATATGAAACACATCCGGCTAACAAACCATATAGTTGATCTTTGGTTACTGGCAAGGCTTTTTTATCCTCTTCAACCCTCCGATATACGCCTGGTGGCTGTCAGCCGCCGCGATCCCTCTTAATATCTCCTGGTGGCTTCACAACGTGATCGCATGGATGAAGCTCCGGCCATTCCTGAATAAAACGGTCAGCAGGATATTCATTGGCACCGTTATTTTGGTGATACCATATTGGATTACCGAAATATACGCAAATTTTGCCTATTTCCACAACATCAACGATCTGTTCCTCCGGACACGGCCCTGGGAAGCATTATGTCGCGATCCATGGTGGATTGTTGCTGCCGTTTTTCTCATGTACAATATCAAAACGAAATACGACCTCTCTCTCCTGCAGATTGTGCGGATATCACCTCGATTTGCTGTCATGTTGGGCGCTATGCTTCTCAGTATCATCTTTATAATACTGGATGTCCTGTCTGTGACGGATGCGTTTCAATCTGTGCTACCAGTCGGTATCAACCCGTTTTGGAAGCTGTCGTTCGTGTTCAAATGCTTGACCGATTCCGTAGTCCTGGACGACTTCAAAACAGCACTAGACCGATTGAGAGCTTTCAAGATCAGCAGGCTTGGCAGTTTTGCAATTGATGGGAACGACATGAGGAGCAAAGAACATCGTGATGCCATTCACAGCGCTAACAACTGGGGTGAGCCTTCTCCATCAGCATCTCTCAGGAATCTTCCCGATCTCCCGATGGTCCATACTTCTATGTCAGCTGAGGATTGGAGGAAGAGCAATCCCGAGGCGGCTCATGTGGAGAATCCTAGACCCGATATTGTACGGACAGCGTCAAGAGATCGAGACATAGACGAGAATGGAATACATGTTGTCGATCATGCTAGCAAGCATACCAAGAAGAGTATGGCGAACAGTGACGAACAGGAGTTGAACCCGCAGGGTGGCTGGATGCGGGACTCTTCTGAAACTTCAGACCCGAATTTCGAGTATGCAATGGCGTGTCGGCAATTGGCAGACAACGACAGAAAGAGCGAGAAGGACAGTGTTGGTGTCGCTAAGTGAATGAGGACTTCGACATGGATACAGACCTACACGAAACTCCGCAATCACCATAGCCAGTAGCTTTTGTGTGAACCATCGAGGGCTGGAGGTGACCTGTTTCGCACCCTGCCTGGAAATTCTTACTGTGAAGAGGTTGAGGGCCACAATTGACCAGGAATCACACCACGGACATAGAGGCAACGGGACGGAGTGGCAGCGCTGGCTCAACAACCAGCAACAACAACGGCCCTTGGTCTTGACGGCGCATCAATCACGTGGTTGGTGCAGATTTACAATCGGTGGGGGTCGACACGGACACAAAGCTTTGACGTTTGTTGGATCCAGTTCTCATCACCGTGTATGCTCGATAGCCAGCTTCAATCCTTGGAAACAAGATTGAAAGCACGCGGTTTGTCCATCATATCACTCATGCATAAACCCGGCTAGACGCAACCACCAAGCTGATCAAATCGACTTGTTCGATAAATTCATCCACTCCTGACGAGCGAAGGTACCACACCAGGAGTCAAACAAGTGGGCGCTTGACTGTACGCCGGAACGATTACTGGCCAACTTGTTCGAATAGGGTGTGGCGATGCTTATATTGGCATGACCTGGTGGTCACTTGAACCGCAGAACTCAACTTTGTGAGATGCTGTGAATCATATAGTGGTAGATGATGGCAAGGAGAGAACGTATCGAGGAAGAGGAGAGGATGATGATAACAACGAAGAGGAGGAGGAGAACGTTAATGATGATGCTTAGCGATAATGACAGCTACCCGGGCACAGCGCTTAATATAGGGCTAAGGTAATTTACACTATTCTATTCACATGGAACAATGTCCGTTTATATAGTACCACCTGCTCCTGTGTAGTCGAGATTTCATGTGTGGGAGAGCATGATTTAACGAGAATCGAGCTCATGAGTAAAGGGACTGCGGTTTCCACAACTACTGGTCAGGCGAGGTCTCGGCGTAAACAAAAACTGGCGCGAAATCAGTCGCGTATGTCACGACTTTCCGCGAAATAGCCAAGCCAGACATCTCAATACCTCCACCTTGATATGGTTTCAGCCTGATTCATGAATTCGAATACTTTACACTCTTATCGTGGATTGAGCCCTCTATTTCTCGAAAACTATTGGTGGACTGCGGTTATGCCCTTGATCGAAGCGACGGAGACCACCAGCAATGCGTGAAGAACATCAGACCTCACAGGCCGTTCTTTTTAAGAATAAGAAGGTTGAGTCCTGGTTGCAGATAGCTTCGAATTCCCATCTCCCAGCTTAGGAGCAGCCAGCATGCATGTCTCAAGCGAGCCCAGTACGACTGGTGTGAAAAAGCGCCTCGTGTGTAGTTGTATGCCGAATTAAGGCACCAACACACAGCCATTGGTGCCGCAGCCGAAACTAGAGCACGGCAAATCACAACGCACGACGGAGAGAATGCAAGCGGACGCACCGAATCGACTTCAAATGTTTTTAGCCTGATCTTTTGTAACACCCAATCAACGAATGTGGCTGTATTCCGTAGCTGAATCCCGCTCGGAGCTTCGCCACGGTCCCCTGCAACCGCAGTCCTCAGCTCGGTATCGATCCGCACGGACTCGACGAGGTGATTTGGAGGATGTTGGCTTCCCGAGCACTCTGGATACCCTGAGCTCAGCCAGTCAGATATGCCTGACATACATGGCTCTTTTTGGGGCCGATCACGACTGCAGCCTTATTTACACAGCTCACACGGTTATTCGACAGCAACGATTTCACTTCTTCTTCTTCCTTCTTGTCGAAGAAATGAACTTTCAAACATCACACTGAGTTCTGCAGCATAACGATGTGGTCATCTACTTCATTCCCACTCGGCATTTGGGCATTGGTGATCTGCGCCGCAGTAGGCAGTGTTGTTGCTGATGGCCTCAATCCGATTAGCAAGCCGGCTGCTGGCCAGACTGTACCAGTCGGGCAGCCTATCAACATCAAATGGTCGCCAGGAACACCAGGTCCTGTCTATATCAAGTTGCTAGTCAACTCAAATGCACAAATGGGAAATATTACCAGTCGGTGCCATTCTTCCTCAATGCTGCAACCTCATACATTGATCGTTGAGTCACTTGTACGAAACTGTTAACATATGTCGTTTCCCAGGTTCTACAACAAACAACGGTTCCTTCCTCTGGACACCGAATTCGGATCTTGCGGTGTACAACGAAGGCCAAAACTACTTCTTGCAGATATGCGACCTCAATACTAAGGACTGTACCTATACCAGCAGTGGCAGGATATCCTTCGGTAACAGCACCACTACAAGTTCGACAACGTCTTCATCTTCATCTTCACTGTCATCATCAACAACTACAAGGTGAGTTTCTGCCCCAAGCACAACCCACAACTGTGTTCGTATCGAACGTTACCACTGATACATCTGCATAATCAGAGCGTCCGCCACGTCCCCAATCGCCTCTTCCTCCTCGACCTCAAGTGCAACAACCTCTTCCCTTGCGAGTACTAGCCAAACAACCTCGTCTAGCCCTGCTCCGTCCTCTTCCGGCGGTGGGGGCCTCTCGACCACTGCGCAAATTGCCATAGGGGTCGTCGTATCCATACTCGGCACCGTAACTCTCCTTGTCGGCGCGTTCATAATCCTCAAACGTCGCAAGAAGCGCAGAATCGTCCCTGAGAAGCCAGTGGTGCTCAAACCGGAACTATCAGGCGAAGGCGCAAGGATTGAGCCAGGCTCGCCCAATGAACGACAGTGGCTGAACACATACGAACTACCACTTAGCAGGAATAGATACGAATTACCAATTAGTGGGAATAGATATGAATTGCAAAGTGGCGAGAACGCATACGAATTACCCGGTGGTGCTGATAGAGCGGGAGGTGATTCTAGAAGGATGAATGGAATGTAGCTGTATCCAATTCCATGAATGATTCCCTTGGACTTTGGAGTGGATGTGGACTGTTCTTGATGATCACACTCATACGTTACTGTCTGCACTGAAGTTGCCCCGTTAGTAGAACAAGGGATTTTTCGAAAAGTGAAAGGGCATCCCTGGTAAAGCTTGAAACACTATCTTTTCCTTTTCGGGTATACAAGGTGATTTGGTTTGCGGGTAGAGCCTCAAGCGGGCATGTTAAGTTCAGCACTACTACATCATTGGTTGCAGCCAGCCGACGCGTCTGGCGTTTTGACCTGCACCTTGGGGTAATGTTTGCATATTCACTGTCTACGCTGAATTGCCAGTCCATTCATACTTCATCGCCTGTTCTCATCACACTTCTTCTGCTGCATTGCATCGGCGTTCGTGGCAGTTCGGATGTCTCTGCGGGTTATGCAACATCCAAAAGTTACACTAATGATACAATAAAAGATGGAAGTCCTGTCCATGGACCAGCCAAATGGCACTGGTAATAGTGTTCATCCGGCAGAGACCAGTGACCCACTGCTGGTACTAGAACACATCGCACGCCTGATCGAGACGAATTTGGGTGCTGCAAGAAGAGAACTCGAGGCCGTTGGTAACCTATTATCACAATCAAAACAGTCAGACTCCTTAGCACGATGCAGCCGGTTCGCTACTGAGCCTCAAGCTGCCCTATTTGCGCAGAAAGATCTACGGAAGCCGGATCAGGTCAATGGCCACGATGATACTCCCAGTAAGGGTAAAAGACAAAACAGAAGATGGAGACTGACCAATTTTGTAGGAGTCGAACATACCTACTCGTTAAGTGAGGAGTTCATGGAACGACCTACCACTGTTGCCTCCATCGCCTTCCTGAAACGACCGCCTATCCTAGATACCCATAAGCTAATTGCGGGTCAACTGTACACAATCAATCTCCCTGGCCCTGTTTCTGGAGATGTCCAAGATGAAGCAGATACCGGAAAATCCTCCGCATTCGAAGTCATGCACACCATACTGCACAGCACCTTGAGCCCATACTTCGATGCTCACACAAAAGCGCATGATCCTACGGGACGTTCATACTACGACAACGATGTGAAAACCGGTGTGCCTGGTGCAAAGAGAAGATTTCAGGAGCTGGAAAATGCCTTGCGAAACCTGCAGCAGAATACAGACATCCCTATCATCCATCTGCCTGTCCACGAGGTCGTGAAGATGGCGATCGAGCAAGCTCAAGAGGAGGGCGTGGAACCATCTCTGCAGCACGTACCCGCCAGCGTGATCGAAAATACTACCGTGCAGAATAGTCTCACCAACCATTTGAACGGATGGATCAAGACAATACAGCAGGTCACAAAATTAGCCGACGAATCTGAGTGTGGCTCTGCTGCCCAAGAAATCAACTTCTGGTTGTCTCTGGAAACTGCATTGAAGAGGATTGAGGATGAGCTGAATTCTGACAGTGTGCAGCTGACTCTGGCTATACTCAAAGCTGGTAAACGACATCAAGCTTTACTTGGGTTGAGTGAAGACACTGGTCTCAAGCGTGCGCTGGACAAAGTTCGGAATTACAATGTCCTGATGCGTGATTTTCCTTTGGAAGACTTATCTGCTGCTACCACTCTAGCCAAAGTGATGGACGCCCTGGATTCGATTTTCGGCCATCTGAATAAGAAACTGCGCATCTGCCCCTATCCCGTCCGGCGGGCTCTCAAGCTAGTTGAGGGAATCTCTCTTGATCTCGATTCGCAGATCCACCGAATCGTTAATGGTAGAGCACTGATGTCGATGGGTTTTCGTGATTTCCAGATAATTGTTTCCACCATCAATCGTGTCTGGGATAGATGGAAGGATGTGCTACGAGATTTCACCAACACTGCCCGTGAGGTAACGAAAAGAAGAAATAATGACTTCGTCCCGATCAAGGTCAGAGAGCGCCATGTTAGAACCAAAGAGAGACTGGATTATGTGTCGACATTTCGTGATAACCACGAACAACTGCAGAGGACTATCGAGAACGTCCTCGGTCCCCGAGCAAACACGTACCTCGTCTCGAGTGGTTACACAAAAGAGCCTCGAGAGCAAGAGAATGCAGGGGACCGAGAGGCTCTGCGAGAGGTGTCAGAGGCGTATGATGCGCTTCGGGACGTCGATGTCATGGATATATCTGATCGTGGAACTGAGCTCTGGATACAGGCTGAACAGCTATACACAGAGAGGACGTCCCGAATCGAAAATTCGATTATCACCATGCTACGAGATCGCCTAGCGACAGCCAAGACCGCAAGTGAAATGTTTCGTGTCTTCTCAAAATTCAATGCCCTACTCGTTCGACCGAAAATTAGAGGTGCAATTGGTGAGTATCAGACACAGCTACTTGACCATGTGAAGCGAGACATTGCAGCCCTACACGAGCGCTTCAAAGCACAATATGGAGGTTCAGAAGCTCAGATGATGGCTCAGCTGCGTGATATCCCACCTGTAGCAGGATCTATCATATGGATACAACAGATCGAAGCCCAGCTTGACACTTACATGAAGAAAGTCGAGTCAGTCCTTGGACGAGATTGGACATTACATACAGATGGTGAGAAGCTGCAGCATGAAAGCAGCATGTTTCGACAGAGACTCACCACCAGAGATATTTTCCAGACCTGGCTTACCGGCGTGCAGAAGTCGGAGATCTCGACTAATGGTCGTCTTTTCCTAATCATGAAAACTCGCGGCCCAAGTGGCCTGCTTGAACTCCATGTCAACTTCGACGATCAGGTTGTGGCACTTTTCAAAGAGGTCCGTAATCTAATGTGGCTTGGCTTTAGTGTCCCACATATGGTTGTGACCGTAGCTCGAGATGCACAACGAATCTACCCATTCGCGCTCAGTCTGATGGAGAGCGTCAAGATATATCTGTCAACTGTTCGAGCTGTGCACGAGTCGCCAAGTATCGCTCAGTTGATGGCAAACTACGTCAAAGAGGCAGAAGATCTTTTCGTCAAGGGTATGCCTTTGAAATGGGAGACATTTGTGCAGAGCGATACAATGTATCAATCACAGAAACAGTCCCGCCCCGATCGATTAATCAAAGGTACCGACTCGATAATGACAAGTGAAAGTGCACACGTCCAGTATGTGCGGAATCTATCGACGGCCGTTGCAACCCTGCAGGACAAGATGATCATACTGAGCAACACTGATCAGGTGATCCAGAATGCCTTAGTCGACCTACGTTCTTGTGCATATGAATCCAAAATCTTCCAAGGATTGGTCAGCACAATCCAGAACGCTGTGGACAAGCTCAATCTCGAGAATTATGCTAACCTCGAGCACTGGGTTCTGAATTTAAACATGCAGATGGAGAGCATCCTACGTGATCGCCTAGAGCATGCTCTGAAGCATTGGACTCAGTCCTTTTCACACGTGGAGCTCGATCAGGCCTCGAAGCCTGTAGATACGGAAAGTCAGGAAATCTCGCACATCATTCGTTTCGCATCAGTTGATATCGAGATCACCATGCACGACCAGACCATCTTCATAGACCCTCCAATCAGCCACGTCAAAGCTACTTGGCTACAAAGTCTCGAATCATGGCTAGACGTGCTGTGCAGTCTACAACGAGTCAAAGCTACCAGATATCAGGTCTCTGCAGCCTCCGCTATGCATCAAAAGCAGCAGCACTTCGAAGATCTTGCTATCGAGTGTCTTGACCCCCTTGAAGCTGCGTATGGCGCTGTTGATGTCAAGATTATAGAGCTTAACACCTACTTAGAAGAGTGGTATCGATATCAGTCGCTTTGGGATCTGCAGACAAGCCAGGTACAGGAGACGTTAGGAGAAGATCTTAGTCTTTGGCATCAACTAATCCAGGAAATTCGACATGCGCGGTCGACCTTTGACACATCTGATGTGCGAAAGACATTTGGCTTCGTCACGTTCAACTATGAGCAGGTGCAATCCAAGATCACACAGAAGTACGATCAATGGCAGTACGATATCACCGTGAGATTTGGCCTGATCCTTGGTAACAGAATGCGGGAGGTTTTTGCTGAACTCAAGCGAGCTCGACACGATCTGGAGAATCAGTCACTGGAGGCTTCTTCTACTGCTCAAGCTGTGGCGTTCATCACTATTGTCCAGCAGTGCAAGCGCAGTGCCATTGTTTGGGGTCCAGAAGTGGAGGTGTTTCGACAAGGCCAGACTACGCTTTCACGTCAACGATACAATTTTGCCACTGACTGGCTATCAGCTAACCAAGTAAACGACGAGTGGGAGTCATTCTCAGAGATCCTTGCCCGCAAAGGCAAGGTTGTCGAAGAACAAACCGATGCGCTACGAGCCAAGGTTGCAGCTGAAGACAGAGCCATCAACGAGCGGATGAAGGATGTAGTCAATAGGTGGTCAGAAGAGAAGCCGGTCTCGGGTACAATCCCTCCATCAGAAGCGCTTGAGCTGTTGCGTAACTACCAGTCAAAGCTCGAGAAGCTGCAATCTGAGTTTGACACTATGGCTAGAGCAAAGGAAGCACTCGCACTTCTACACAGCCAGGATGATACCTTAACTATCGTAGTGGAGGAGGTTCAAGATTTCATTTCCGTATGGGCGGCGCTCACGACAATCTGGCAAAGCATCAATGAGCTTCGAGAGACTCTGTGGACGAGCGTTCAACCGCGAAAGCTACGGCAGTCTCTTGAGAACCTCATCAAGACAGCTAAGGAAATGCCAAGCAGAATGCGACAATACGCTGCCTTTGAGCATGTGCAAAGTGTACTTCGAGATTTACAGAAGAGCAGTCCGATCCTGGCAGATCTCAAGACTGATGCCGTTCGCGAGCGCCATTGGCTCAAGATATACAAAGCGCTTCGTCCTGGTAAGCGATACTCTGAAGTTTCAATGACACTAGGGGAAGTCTGGGATCTTAAGCCTACATCCAGCGAAAGTATCATTCGAGACATCATTGCACAAGCACAAGGCGAACTTGCATTAGAGGAGTTCGTACGTCAAGTTCGGGACACATGGCAAAACTATTCGCTTGACTTGATCAACTATCAGAACAAACTTCGCCTGATTCGAGGCTGGGATGAGCTGTTCGCAAAGTGCAGCGAGAACCTCAATTCTCTCCAAGCTATGAGGCATTCTCCGTACTACAAGGAATTTGAGGAGGAGGCTGCGTCCTGGGAGGACAAGCTGAATCGCGTCCATGTGCTTTTCGACGGGTGGATTGATGTACAGCGACAGTGGGTGTATCTTGAAGGAGTGTTCTCCGGCAACAACGATATCAAGCACTTACTTCCGACAGAATCGAGTCGTTTTTCGAACATTAACACCGAGTTTCACGCTATAATGAAGAAGGTCTACAAGTCTCCATTTGTCATGGATGTTCTAGCGATAGCAGGCGTGCAGAAGTCCCTGGACCGACTTGCCGATCTGTTAAGCAAGATTCAAAAAGCACTGGGAGAATACCTAGAACGAGAGCGTGTCTCCTTTCCTCGTTTCTACTTCGTTGGTGACGAAGATCTGTTAGAGATTATTGGCAATAGCAACGAGACAAGTCGGGTGGCGAAGCACTTCAAAAAGATGTTTGCAGGTATCTCTGGAGTCGAGGTTAATGAAGACAACACGATCACTGCAATTGTTTCCAGAGAAGGCGAGAAGGTTGCACTAAAGAAAGAGGTATCACTTGTCAAATTGCCAAAGATCAACGACTGGCTTGGTGCTTTGGACTCAAGCGCTAAGTTTACCCTGGCAGAGCTGCTCTCTGAAGCTATTGCAATGTTCGAGCTCGTCTTCATTGCAGACAGCCTTGATGTTGCTGCATTCCAGGACTACCTCGAGACTTATCCTGCTCAGGTTGTCATCCTCGCTGCACAAGTTACATGGACCAATCTTGTCGAGTCAGCCCTAGCCGCTGCAGGTAAAGGTCTAGATCGAATCTTGGAGTACGAGGTTCGATTACTCGATCTGCTTGCGGAAAGTGTGCTTCAAGAGCTACCTTCATTAACGAGAAAGAAGTGCGAGCATTTCATCACTGAAGCTGTTCACCAACGAGACACTATCGTGAAATTGATTCGAGCAGAAGCGAATTCTCCAGGTCACTATGCATGGCTACTACAGATGCGGTATGTTTATACCAAGGATGCCGAACCGTTGCAGCGACTACATGTTGAGATGGCGAATGCTCGACTGGAGTATGGATACGAATATTTAGGAGTTCCTGAACGACTTGTGCGAACACCACTGACAGACCGCTGCTTTTTGACACTTACGCAAGCACTTTGCCAGAAGCTCGGCGGTTCACCGTATGGACCAGCCGGCACAGGGAAAACGGAGTCTGTTAAAGCGCTTGGCTTGCAGCTCGGCAAATTTACATTGGTGTTTTGCTGTGATGATACTTTTGACTTCCAAGCCATGGGAAGGATTTTCCTTGGTATCTGTCAGGTTGGTGCATGGGGATGCTTCGATGAGTTCAATCGTTTGGAAGAGCGCATACTATCGGCTGTATCACAGCAAATCCAAAATATTCAGATCGGGCTTCGAAACAGCACTGATGACCAGAAAACACAGGTCGAGCTCGTTGGCCGGCGCTTTAAGGTCAATCAAAATACTGGCATTTTCATCACCATGAACCCTGGATATGCTGGTCGATCCAACCTACCCGACAATCTCAAGAAGCTCTTCAGAAGCGTGGCTATGTCTAAACCCGATAAGGAATTGATCGCTGAAGTCATGCTGTTCTCGCAAGGGTTCAAGCAAGCTAAAGAGATTTCGAGACAGATTGTGCCGTTCTTTGAACATTCGTCCCAGAAACTGTCAAAGCAACCTCACTACGATTTTGGTCTTCGGGCACTGAAGAGTGTTCTGGTCAGCTCAGGTAGTCTAAAACGCACCCGACTTCAACTTGGAGATGGTGCTGGTGTGGATGATAGTATGCTTGAACCACAGATCCTGGTCCAGAGCATCCGCGAAACCGTATCACCAAAGCTCATCAAGGACGATGTAGCCAGATTGGTGCAAGTCCAAGAGCAAGACTTCCCTGGTGTCGATTATGTGCCTGCTGACACGACTGAGCTCAAGACCGCTATTGAAGAAGTCATGAAAGAGCGACACTTAACAGCATCTGATGCATGGTTGACCAAGATTATTCAGCTATACCAGATACAGCGCATTCACCATGGTGTGATGATGGTTGGTCGATCAGCATCTGGTAAATCAGAGGTCTGGAAGGTCTTGCTCCAAGCTTTGCAGAAGGTGGAAGGCACAGAAGGAATCTGTCATGTTATCGATCCGAAAGTCATGTCTAAGGAAGCTCTTTATGGTAACCTCGACAGCACGACCCGGGAGTGGACTGATGGTTTGTTCACTGCCACCCTTCGAAAGATCGTCGACAACCTTCGAGGCGAAGATACCAAGCGACACTGGATTGTCTTTGATGGTGACGTTGATCCTGAATGGGTTGAAAACTTGAACAGTGTACTCGATGACAACAAGCTATTAACACTACCGAATGGCGAACGTCTGAACCTACCACCGAATGTTCGAGTCATGTTCGAAGTTGAGAGTCTCAAGTATGCCACTCTGGCCACTGTCTCAAGATGTGGTATGGTGTGGTTCAGCGACGATACTGTTACGCCAGAGCTGATGATCGATCACTACCTTGCCAAATTTGCTACACGAAGCTTCGATGACCTTGAAGACGAGTTGAACCTGAGTGCACAGTCTGGCTCACAAGCACAAGCTGCGCAGAGACAAGTAGTGGGTATTCTTCGGAGTTTGATTGTTCGTGATGACTTCCTGCTCAAGGCACTCAACGAGGCGAGGAACCACAAGCATATCATGGAGTTCACAGTGGCTCGCGTCCTTGACAGTTTCTTCAGTTTGTTGACAAAGACGTTGCGAACAATTCTACAATACAACATGAACCATCCGGAATATCCATTAGACGAGGAGCAACTCGAAAACTTCGTCTCCAAAAAGATGCTCATTGCAGTCGTCTGGTCATTTGTTGGTGACGCCAGCCTGCCCATTCGCAAAGATTTTGGAGACTTTATTAGCACAATGACCAACGTTATGCTTCCAACATCGGATGAAAGTAGCTCTCTCATTGACTACGATGTTTCTCTGCCACAAGCAAATTGGATTCGCTGGCAGTCTCAAGTACCGACCATTGACATTAACACTCACTCCGTCACACAAACGGACGTTATCATTCCCACAGTCGACACTGTCAGACATGAAGAAGTGCTCTACTCGTGGCTAGCTGAACACAAGCCACTCATGCTGTGCGGTCCTCCGGGTTCGGGTAAGACCATGACCCTATTCAGTGCTCTTCGAAAACTACCAGACATGGAAGTGGTCGGGCTCAATTTCTCAAGTGCCACTATGCCGGAGCTCATCATCAAAACCTTTGAGCAATACTGTGAGTACAAGAAGACACTAAGTGGTCTTGTTCTTTCACCTACCCAGATTGGCCGATGGCTTGTCATCTTCTGCGATGAAATCAACTTGCCGGCGCCAGACAAATACGGCACACAACGAGCCATCAGCTTTCTAAGACAATTGATCGAGCAGAATGGTTTTTGGCGACCATTAGACAAGGCGTGGGTGTCGCTCGAGCGGATACAGTTTGTTGGTGCCTGTAACCCCCCTGAAGATGCTGGACGACACCCTCTTGGTGCTCGATTTCTACGTCATGCTCCCGTAGTCATGGTTGACTATCCTGGGGAGCTCTCTTTGACGCAGATTTATGGCACTTTCAATAATGCAGTACTCAAGGTCATTCCTACCTTGCGAGGTTATGCAGTTGCTCTAACAAAGGCCATGGTGGACTTCTACCTCGCATCACAGGCTAAATTTACCACCGACATCCAACCACATTATGTGTATTCTCCTCGTGAATTGACACGGTGGGTTCGAGGTCTGTACGAATCGATTGCGCCACTGGAGCAGCTGAGTTTGGAAGGCCTGGTCCGCATATGGGCTCATGAAGCATTGAGACTGTTTGCTGATCGTCTTGTTGAGCCTGCTGAACGTGCCTGGACGAGTGATATGGTCAAGCAGATTGCCACTGAAAACTTTCCAACTGCAGACATTGACACCGCGTTGCAAGGACCAATCCTCTTCTCAAATTGGCTCTCCAAGCATTATGTTTCAGTTGAACAGGAGCAGTTGCGAGAATTTGTCAAGGCTCGCCTGCGGACATTTTGCGAAGAGGAGGTTGATGTGCCGCTTGTTCTGTTCAACGATGTCTTAGAACATGCA
>Ga0181467_100138_pt2 | contig 15675 bp, 12 predicted proteins | sample InSIn5gowninarea_2_FD_119079 | JGI IMG/M metagenome (GOLD analysis project Ga0181467, IMG submission 119079) | Clean room microbial communities from NASA Spacecraft Assembly Facility at Jet Propulsion Laboratory, Pasadena, California, USA -... ... | reverse complement strand
TCTTCTTCTGGTTGACATAACAACAACTACCATAAAACGATCAAAGAAACAGCCATTCAACTACCCGGCGTGTCGTCGTGGGTTTCATCCCATCCCATCGCATTTCCTCCCGCAAAGCAAAGGAAAGCAAAGTACAAGACAAGACAATGCACAGACTCTAGCATTATCATAAACCTTGCACTTCTGCGAAGTATACCACAGATCACCCTGCAGTTGCTTTCGGCGCCATCATATCCACACTCGTTGTCGTCGAATTCGCAGACGACCCCATGCCTACCGCTGCAGCTCCATCGGGTGTCATAGTCGAGTTCGAGTTCGAAGTCGTGATCGGGTACACAGTCACAGTCCCAACCCCAATCGGATCTGTATTAGTCGGTTCGAGTTCCCCCCCGGCACTCGGTGTTGCGGTTACAGTTACAGTTGTAGTCGCAGTTACTGTCGTAGTTACGGTTACAGTAGTCGTAGCTGTAGTAATAGTCGAATTCATATCCGTGTTCGCAGTAGCACTCATACTTAGTGTGGTAGTCGTACTCGGTGCCGTAGTTATGGTCGAAGTCGAATCCATATCTGTGGTCGAAGTCGCGTTCGATATCGCAGTCATAGTTGAAGTCGTAGTCGTGGTTGTGGTTGTAGTTACAGTTGTAGTTGTGGTCATAGTCGAATTCATATCCGTATTCGTAGTCGCACTCAGTGTCGTAGTCGCAGTCAAAGTCGCATTTAAATTCGTAGTCGAAGTTGTAGTCGAGTTCGTATCCGCAATGGGTGTTACAGTCGCAGTCGACGTTGAAGTTGAATTCATATCCGTAGTTGTGGTCGTACTCGCTAGTATCGTCGTAGTCGAAGTAGAATTCATAGCCGTATTCGTGGTTGCAGTCGAAGTCGCATCCGTAGTCATGTTCAGAGTTAAGGTCGCATTCGCAGTTATTGTCGCAGTAGGCAATGCAGAAATCGAACTCGACAAACTACTCGCCTGGGCGGTAGGTATATCAGCGCCGAGTACGAGGATGATTTGAAGTTGTTGGATGATACTCAAGATTTGGCTCTCGCAGGGAGTGCACCCTGTTGTTGACGATGATGCTTGTGTTGATGCTGTAGTTGGTGGTGACGAGTAACGATGACCGTGGTGGTAGTTGTTGTTGTTGGAGCGGCGGTAGTTCTCAGAGTAGTCGTCTTGACAAGACTCGTCGGCATCGTTTTCACTGTAACACTCTTGTTCATGGTTGTAGTGATCGTCGTCATCATCACCACCGAGAATGTCGACGTCCAGTGGACTTCCGTTCTCGTTTCCGTCGCCTATGATGCCTGCTAGTAGACTTGTATCCCTCCTTGTGGTGCCATCGGTGCCAGTATTCTCGCAATCCGCGACCAAACTCTGTGCTAGGGTAATTAAGACGGCTTGAATGTCTGTTGTTGTTGCCGTGGTGGCTGAGCCGTTCATGTAATTTGCTGAGAGTAAGAGTGCGGATTCGATTTTTGAGATTGCGCTACTGCATTGTTGAAAGTTGTTTGCATCGATCTCGGTGGTGGACGAAGAGGTGGAGTCAGTGCTGTGCATTATGCCTTTGACTAGTGTGAGGACGGATCCGAGACCATTGCGCCCACGTTGGAGGTTTTGGTTGGTTCGAGTGTGTTCTCGTACTTGGTGGACTATGAAGTATTAGTAACCAAGCAGAATATGGGACGTAGGGAGCGAGGGGTGATGTACCTGGTGTTGCCGTAACGGCAACGATCAGCACGGCAGCTGGTAGGAGTTGAGTAAGACGCATTTTTGTTGCTTCTGTTGTGATCGAGCTATGTTCAACTGTAAGAGAGCGTCGTTGGAAGCTGAATATAGACGTCCAAATTACTGCTGGTGAGCTCCATGACTGTGAGTAGCACTGCTTCGTCTTAAGTACTGATACCCCTTGTCGTCCACATGTTGACCTTCGTCCAGAGGGGAGATCCCAACGGAATGCCAGCCATCCAGATCTACATGATATGCAGATCTTGTACCGATTGTGAGACAGTTCATTCTCATCCAACAGAGCAACATGTGCTTCTGAAGCAGGCTACATTCCACGCTCAGCCCTTGAAATATTTTAAGTTGCGTCTGTACTCTGTACCTTAACCTTCAAATTCATGCTAGATTTGCTGAATATTATGATACCATCAGGAGCTGAGTTGCCACAGGACTGTGCACAGGTAGGAAAGCTTTGACCTTTTGTGGATTGAATACACCCACGTCACCGACATGACCTTGCATCCCAGTCTCTTCAATTCCACCTAGAATGTTGAGATCATGACTCTTTGCTTGCCGTTGTCGCATGGCTGCTTGACCGCGAGACGATTCAGAACATTCAAGAATCAAGTTGGACTGCATTGTAGATGTCAGTGAGTCCAGGAGATGGCGGCGCATCTGCTACCACTGAAGGCTTACATTTGCCTCTGGTAGAGACCACAAGCAGCGTGAAAACAGCAAAACCCTGCCATAACACACTGCTAACACTTTACACAGCAGATGTCTTGTTGCATATGAGCATTGTTAGGAATAAACCAGGAAGTATGGCAGTGACAATTGCTCGAGGAGAAAGAATGAACAGACGTGAATCGACTAGGATCAACCGAGCTTAGCGTGACGCGTTCCAATTCAATGCTCAAATCGCAATGGTGACGGTATTGCGACAGGCAAAAGATTTGTCTTCCATTGTACCACTACAGGAAAACAATATTCAGACCAGATAGTACATGTGTTAACATTCCAATTGTGGTTGGGGACCATTGAACCCTCTTGTGATACGCTGTGCGAGGTTCTGGTGATGGCACGCAATGACAGCTCGGTTGGATTCGCAAGCGTTCAGATGAACATTCGGAGAAATTCTACTAACGCCATTATAGCCATGGCTTGGCCGTATGGCATACTGGTCCGCTCAATCTTGAGGTAATGGTCGAGGTCATGGCCCATACCTGTACCAAAACTCGTATCTAGCAATTCACCAGTCTCGCTGATCTTTTCCATCACTGCCTTTACTGCCCTCATAGCCATCTCAGCGTACTCCTGCGAGATGTACCTTTTCCGAACACCCTTCAAAATACCATATGCGAACCCTGCAGTAGCGGAGGATTCTTCATAGCTCCCTTTGTCTGCCGATACATCGAGTAACGTCCTCCACATACCTGTGGCTGATTGAAGCTCTTTCAGAGCGCGGCATTGGGCATCGAGAACATTTTCCAGATATTGTCGCAGGTGGTCATGTGGCGGCAAGTTGAGCATTTCAATGAAGTCCGGTATCACAATAGTCAACCAGCTATTTCCTCGAGCCCATCGAGCCTGTGCGAAATTGTGTCCGATGCCGAAGGATTGATCGAATTTCCAACCGTGGAAGAAAAGACCACTTGTAGGCTCTTGAAGGTACTGAATGTGGAGAAGAAACTGTCGCTTGGACTCCTCAACATAATGCGGCCTGTTCAGTACCAGACCAATCTTTGCAAGAGGAAGGACAGTCATCATCAACGTGTCATCCCATAGCTCATTCTCATTGATCTCGAGGTAGGTCATGTGTTGAAAGCCACCATATTTGGTCCGCGGCAGGTCATTCATTGCCCATTCAGCCCACGAATCTAACCAAGGGAGGTAAGTTTGGTTGCCTGTCGCCTCGTACAGATACGCCAAAGTCAGAAATGGTGACATGGTGTTGATGTTCTTGGTCGTCCCCTCAGCGAACCGTGCTGAGAACCAGTCCTGCATTATGTTTAACGTTGATTGTTTGGAGAACATCGACCAGTATTGAAAAAGACCATATAGGCCTATGCCATGGGTCCATTCCCATCCCTGCCAGCCTTTAGTGTCTATCACCCTTCCATCCGGCAGCTTCAGCAAGAAGTGGCCGCTGTCATCTTGTATCTTCACGAGATTGTCTGTGAGTGAGCTAATATAGTCGTGTACTTCACTGGCCTTGAAGCCTGCTACTGATAATACAGGTGGCGCTACCATCGTTCAGTCGGTCTTAGAGTTGCTGAGCTGCCACCATACCTTTCTGACTGGCGCATTATAGATTGTGATGCATTTGTGCCAGGTTGAGGTAACTCGGTGATCATTGTACCTAGCGTGGGCCACGATCATCCGCATTTGTCGGGATAAATCCTCGCGGATAAGTGGAGTGACCAACCTTAATCCGATAATCCGTGTCAACTTCCACTGATTACAAGGCTACCGAATGCCAAAGCCGACCATCACGCAACCATTGATTGGTAGGTTATGCATGCCAAGATTTGTTGCTCCTCACTCTCACGTCTCGCCTATGTTGCTTTATACTCGTTGCTGTCAAAGTGCTAGGGAAATTCCGTGTCTGCGGAGGAGCTACTACCGAGGTGCGCTAAAAGGTGGGTGGGAGGGGCCTTTCCGCCATACTTTCTGGGGTTGAAAGCTGGAGGTTTGATTTATCCTTACTGACTAAACATGCCATCGGTCAGAGATGTAGCGACAGTCCCTGTGGCCTGGTTCTCGTCCGTACGGACTGCCGAAAGAGCTTGGTGGTCATAAGCTTCGCATTTCCAGTTCCCGGAATCTGAATACTGCTGCCACCTTAGATTCTCCTTTGACAACCTGAAATACTGACCACAAACAAGGCGTCCTTGCGAGCTTCGAGCGCCGTTCAACATGGCTTCCAATACTCAATACTCTTCTCAGAAAAACGATTTCGTTCACGCGGATAAGATTGGTGACATCGCACAGATCGAGAGAGCCACCTCTCCAAACATAGACAAAGATCACATCAACTACGACCGAGTGGACAAGGAAGTGGCTAAATATGCCTCGGACACAATCGTTGAAATCAGCGAGGTTGAGAGCAAAAGACTTCGTCGTCTAATCGATAAACGTGTCCTCAGCATCATGATCTTTACTTACTTCCTCCAAGCACTCGACAAAGGTATATCTATGACTGTTCCTCCTGTCATCTCCGGCTAACCATCGCAATCAAGGCACGCTATCCTTCTCCGCCATCATGGGTATACGCAAAGATGCCCACCTGGTCGGTCAGCAATACTCGTGGCTCACAACGTGTATCTACATTGCCGTCTTGATCGTTGAGTATCCCACTAACTGGCTCATTCAACGTGTACCCATCGCCAAATACCTCGGCATCAGCATCATTCTCTGGGGCACAGTTCTAGCTTGCCATGCCGCCTGCACGAACTTCACTCAACTAGTTGTGGTGCGAACCCTACTAGGCATCTTCGAGTGCGTCTGTCAACCAGCCTTTCTTGTGCTCTCAGCCATGTGGTACAAACGTGAAGAACAAGCACAGACAGTAGCTTACTGGTACATGATGAACGGAGGCCAGCAAATCGTCGGCGGCCTCCTAGCATACTGCTTCTCTCTCATCAAGACCGGACCGCTCAAATCCTGGCAAGCCCTATTCATGACCTACGGCCTCTTATCCATTCTCTGGGGCGCCTTCGTTATCTTCTGGATGCCCGACAGTCCCATGCGAGCCAAATGCTTCAGCGAACAAGACAAAAAACTCATGATCGAGCGCGTTCGATCCAACCAGACAGGCCTCCAAAACAAAACGTTCCGCTCCTACCAAATCCGAGAAGCATTCCTCGACCCCCAACTCTACTGCTACATGCTCATCGCCGTAAGTCCCCAGTCAACCCACCCACTGCTACATGCTCATCGCCGTAAGTCCCCAGTCAACCCACCCAACCAACCCACACAAAATCCTCCCCCTCCCTTTCTCAACCCAAGCTAACACCAACGCAAAACCCCCAGATCTGCACAACCCTCCCAACAAGCGGCCTAGGCGCCTTCTATGGCATAGTAGTAACATCCCTCGGCTTCACCGTCCTCCAAACCCAGCTCCTGGCCATGGTCCTCGGCGCCGTAATAATCCTCATCCTTTTAAGTTCCGCCTACCTCGCAAAACGCTACTCCCAAAACTGCCTCATCATGGCCCTCTACGTCCTCCCCAGCTTCATCGGCACAATAGTGCTCATGACAGTCACGAACCACAACACCGCGACCCAAGCCGGCCTGTTAATATCATATTACATCGCGCTCTCGTTCTGGGCCGCGCAAACACTGAGCATGTCTATGTTGTCGCGGAATGTGGCGGGCCAAACGAAGAAGACGGTTGTTGTGGCGGCGAATTTCGCGGCGTGGTGTGCGGGCAATGCGGCGGGGCCGCAGGTTTTTTTGGCGAGGGATGCGCCGAGGTATTTTACGGCTTGGGCGACGCATTTGGGTTGTTATGCTGTGCTTGTGCTTACAATTTTGTTTTTGAGGTGGCATTTGAGGAGGATGAACCAGCGGAAGGAGGAGATGTTGTTGAGGGGTGGGGTGGGGGATAGGGGGTTGGTGCATGCTTTTGATGATTTGACGGATCGGGAGAATGTGAATTTTAGATATGTGTATTAGAGTGAATGAGGTGGTATGTATGTAGGTGGGTTGTTGAGAATAGATGATGAAAGAATTTGTTTACCAAGTTGACTGATTGTGGCAGTCAGAGTGCTTCTATTGTATGTTGATCCAATGGCTGTGTCAACTCTTTCCAAATTGCGGCATTGTTGTGTATCCCTTCACCACGAAAGACGACATCCCATTAACAGCATGACTTGCCACTATTCCTCGTTATACTCCCAGTAATCACTACCTTCACTCTCATCGCTTGGTGGCACAACCAGGTCTCGATCAGCGCGGTTACTGCTCGCTCCTTCCATCATTTCGATTTGTGCATACTCGAGATTCCCTCCACGAAGTGCTTTTTCTTTGCCACTTCGACCAACGCCGTGATCTTCATCCCATTGGGCAATCTCCCTTTTCAGCCGCTCCTCCCGTCTCTGCTTCCTGATATCGACCCGTCGATACTCCTCATCACTCTCACTCTCAGTCACAAACCAATTCAATCCCTCAACTCCGTTCCTATTCCTCTTCGCTTCGGTACCGGTAACACCATTATCGTCATCACTACTGACATCCAACAGTCCAGCCAATGCAACGCGATGTCTTCGACGATGGTCTTTCTCTTTTGCAGCTATTTCGGGGAAGCGAGACAGTGTTCGCCCATGTCTTGCGGGATTCCAGTGTTTGGCGTCGAGGTTCATGGTGTAACATCCTGTGCAGGAGGTGTGGTAGACTGAATGGTCTTTGTTAGAGGGGAGGTACTCGTTCATGATGTGACGGGAGAGGGTGTGGGTGAAGAGATCTTGGTGTTTATGGAGTGAGTAGGTAGGATCTGTTGCCTTTTCTTTGGGCTGCGTGGTAGGGGCGGTTTTGGTCAGGGCTGGTGGATTTTCTTTGCAAATTTTGATGGGTCGTGGCGCCACTTCTAGGTCTTCAACATCTAGTGTTGGTTTGCGCTTGAGAGACAGTGAAGCTCTCAGTCCTTTGGATTCAGCGCGTTGGGGCGGCGAGAACGTCAGCTTGAATTTCTTGGGTGTTATTTCAGGATGCGCGTGGTGATTGATGGCTGTGAATGATGAGATAGGAATGGGGTTATTGGTGAAGGTGTCGGGCTGTTGCGCTAGGTTTGACAAACAGGCCAGATTATTGGAGCGCCAGAAAGGTCCAGAGCTATGCTTGACATACGGTTTGGGTATTGTGATGTTGATATCATCGTCAGAGTCAGAGGAGATCATAATGTAATTACTTGTTTGACTGTCCGGGATGGTTGCTGATTTTGCTCTATTCGGAAGGATAACACTGTGCTGTGAAGCTCCATTTGCATCGCCCTTTGTTGCTTCCAACGGTACAATGGTTGCCTTAGCGATATCAATCATTGCAGACGTTGTAGTCTCAGCATTCAGTTGATCATCGCTTAGCAGGACGTTGCTGGACATTTCATGCAACTTGCGCTGATCTCTTGGTTTCCGGGAAGGATCTCGCTGACATGATGTCTGGTGAAGGTCAGAAGGTGCGAGTGCTGGATGTGCAACCATCGACAAGCCTGCTGTGAGGTTGGTTTTGCTATGTTCTAGCAATGGACCTCGGTCGATCTGTGCAGTTTGAATTTGGCCTCTACGATCAGGATGGACTTGTACTAGGCTATCCCAACCATCACGCGCATGACGAGTGACTTGATCTTTTGACTGGTGGAGTAGCATGATATCAATCGTCAGTGGCGTCAAGTTGGTAATGGTCTGATATCCAGAAAACTAGCACATAAAGCAAACAATCTATGCAAGGTTGATCAATATAAGCGGCCTACTACCTCTCCGTTTTGGCTTGCAATCATTGCTTGTGGCTGTGACCGCCTTCACTCCGGTCACTGTGCTTGTCAGCCAGGCGGCTCCTGCCATATACGTGTGCCTGCCATCAGGTCACACAGAAGCCGCAATCGTGGTCTCAAAGCCATTGGTAGCCACATGAAAGCCTGTCTATTGGCGAGCTTTCTACTTTTTCAGACGAGTTCTCTCTGCTGCAAATTGACTTGCCCTCTCTCTCCTTCCAAAGACTATCTAAACATCGAAACGGCGATCCTCGCGGAGGTAGTGAACACTGGTGTGGTCTCCTATTTTCGCAGAGGCACAAATTTTATACACTGTATTACGAAACACCCTTGTTGTCAACAATTTTGGCTGCCTCGTGGTCCTAATGTGCCGTCCAATAGATTGGATCACTTACATAGCGAAGGAGATAGGTGACCAGTGAGACACCAGAAAGCACCAGAATTCATTGATCATTGTCATCGCTCACTTTCTCGACTCCAGCGGTACCACAATCTAACCACAGCAAAGCCTTCTTTAGTGGACCCCGTACGATCTTCTTACTCTTATTTCAAGCTCACTGGAAGGTGAGAAGATGGTAGCGGCAAACATAGCACCCGAGAAGGAAGAAGCAAGATTAAACATTGAGCTCACAGCTTGTCAGATTGTCAAATCAAGGGGGATGCAGCATGTACAAATGCAAGACTGAAAGAGCACAATGATAAGATCGCACCAGAGATGGACAAGACTGTTGCTTTGTTAAACTAAAGGTCGCTGTACAGCTCGAGAACGACAATGAAGTGGTTGACTGTGGTTCATGGAGCATTTTTGACTAGACCGTATACAGCTAGCGTTGCTTGACCTCAATTTCCGCACGACTTTCATTTTACACATTCTTCTCTTTTTCTTTCTGCCATCACTAGCCGCTAATTACTGACTACGTGGGGGAAGAGCGGTCTACAACATGATACACTGATGTTCTAACATTGTATGATGACCGGGCATTGTGTCAATGTCCGATTAGTGCGTTCATTCTGTTTGGTGGCGGCGAGTCTCACGAACAACCTCAAATCCATGACCTAGCACAAGTCCTTGGTGAGTACTGTAATCATGAAGCTCTCACCGCAAGCGTTTTTCACAACTCAGGTGTCCCTGCTGAAAGCGGAACAAGCAAGTGAAGCGGCAGAAACTGCTCTGCTTCTCTCAAGTGCAGCGCCATCTACATTGGCTCGTGCAGGTTTAGCTGTGACCAACCTAACTACAAACGCCTTGAAGACGGGTCTGGGTGGTCGTACCGTAATTGAGCTCGGACTTGACCCTGCTTATGCACCCACTAACCTCAAGAATGGTGAGAAGGGTGTTAGTAGTAAAGCTGATGGCAGTTTACCAGAACATGGCATTCGCACAGGTGATATTGTCAGGATCGGGGAGATGCCGAAAGGTGGTGCAAAGAAGAAGGAACTGACTGAGCTGAAAGGCAAAGGCGTGGAAGGTGTGGTCACCCGTATTGGTGAACGTGCCGTCTGGGTAGCAGCTGGCAAGGGTGGAAACGACAACAACAAGGATGATTCCGATCTGGATGCATTAGCGAGTGGACGACTCTGGATCGTCAAGCTGGCCAATGATGTGACATACAAAAGAATGGACTGGGCTTTGGGAAAGCTCTTGAAAGCAGCAGTCGACGATACCTTCTCACCTTTGCAGAGAGTGCTGCTTGGCTTGAGCTCACCAGCATCTCCAGATTCAACAAAGCTCAAAGAGGAGCTCGTGTTTGTTAACGACAGCCTGAACGAATCTCAAAAAGAGGCTATCAGATTTGCGCTTGCATCACCAGACCTGGCACTTATACACGGTCCTCCCGGTACTGGCAAGACTTCCACCATAGTTGAGCTTATCCTCCAGCTTCTCAAGCAGAACCAGCGAGTCCTTGTATGCGGTCCAAGCAATATCAGCGTTGACAATATTGTCGAACGACTCGCAGCATCTTCGCCATCAACACCACTTGTTCGTGTGGGCCACCCAGCAAGACTTTTGCCTAGTGTGCTGGATCATTCACTTGAAGTCTTGACCAGAACAAGCGAGGCCGGAGCGATTGTTAAGGATATCAGAGAGGAGATCGATCAGAAGATTGCCAGTACGAAGAAAGCAAAGGGTGGCAAGGAGCGTAAAGCTATTTGGGCAGATGTGCGTGAGCTCAGAAAAGAGTTCCGTGAACGGGAAGGCAGATGCGTTGACACTCTTGTTGGTGGTAGTGCTGTAGTGCTCGCGACTCTCCACGGAGCTGGAAGCAGGCAGATCACCGCTGGCAAGCTTCAAGGCAAAGGTGGTTTTGATGTGATTGTTATTGATGAGGCTGGTCAAGGTCTCGAAGCTGGTTGTTGGGTACCGCTAGTCACGGCGAACGAGAGTGCGAAGAAGCTTGTGTTAGCTGGTGATCACCTACAACTGCCGCCAACAGTAAAGAGCTCGGATAGCAAAGAGGACAAGGAAGAGATGAAGATGCGAATCAAAACACTGGAAGACGATCTTGCCAAGTTGTCTCTGAAAGAGAACGAGCTCAAGGTCGCCAAGAAATGGAGTCTGGAGCATACCATGTTCGATCGTTTACTTGAGGAATATGGCGAAGGTATCAAACGACTTCTCAATACTCAATATCGAATGCATGAGAAAATCATGCGTTTTCCTAGCGATGACCTTTATAAAGGAGAGCTTGTTGCAGCTGGAAGCGTGGCAATGCGCCTCATCAAAGACTTGGAGTATGGTGTCGAAGACACGGAAGATACAAGGGAACCACTAGTATTCTATGACACTCAAGGTGGTGACTTTCCAGAAAAGACCGAAGAAGAAGATACGGCCAAGAAATCAGTCCTGCTTGGTGATAGCAAGAGCAATGAGCTGGAAGCAGGTGTAGTGAAGATGCACGTCGAGAAGCTCATCGCAGCTGGTGTTCGAGATGAAGACATTGCGGTCATCACACCATACAACGCCCAGCTTGCGATATTGCAAAGCTTACTCCGCGAACGATATCCTGGTCTCGAATTAGGCAGCGTCGATGGTTTTCAAGGACGAGAAAAGGAAGCAGTAATCGTCAGTCTGGTCCGCAGTAACGATAAGCGAGAGGTCGGCTTCTTGGGAGAAAAGAGACGGTTGAATGTTGCAATGACCAGACCAAAACGACATCTCTGCGTGGTCGGTGATTCGGAAACAGTATCACAGGGGAGCGCTTTCTTGAAGAGATGGATGAAATTTCTGGAGGAGAATGCGGACCTGCGATATCCCACGCTCGATGATCTGAATGAATGAATGCAAGTGTATGCATGTACCAAAACAAACTTTCCGCCCAACCTTCCCCGAGAGGACACTGGTCTTGGCGTTCCGCGTTTGTTACCAGTGAAGTGCACACCACAGACAAAAAAGCAAAAAGAAATCTTGACCTCGTCGGGAGGTGAACTCGAGATGTTTGAACCTAGAATTTTGCGATCTGTGTTACAACACAACCACGACGTCCCCTCTCAGCAATCGTACATTTACAGTGAGAGGAACGAGCGGTTCTGGCGAGATGGAGGTCGCGGGTCTAGAACTACAGATGCTGGGAGGAGCGGACTACAACTCACCTTGATTTCTTCAGAAAGCTGCACCCTAACCATTGCGTCACCATGACACATCTGTAGTCGAATTGTGATGGTATTTTGCGGCAATCAAACATATATCCATTCGTCACAAGGCTGAGTCCCTTGGCTCGACAGCGGAGTCCACGTGTTTTCCTCGGTCATGGCACTGTGACTATCTGCAACCCTACAGAAACACGCAACTACTTTCAATCCATCCATCACACATCACTACTCTAGACGTCAATACACAGCCATCATGGCTTCAATTTCCTCTGAAACGAGTGAGTATATCTTATCTGTCCTTTGTCAATGCATTGATCTCCACTCGCTCAAGATGCTAACTTGTTCGTGAGTAGCGAAAGAGAAGGATTCCACATCGTTGGGTAACTCTGATGAACACGTTGACACGTTGAATGTCGGTCCGCGAAACCTTCACATAAGTGCTGAGCTTCTATTAACTGCTCATCATTGTCTAACATGGCACCCCCCAGAAAAAGAAACGTCACCGTGGCCCAAGGTCACATGCAGCAAAGGCGGCGCAAGCCGCCAAGAAATACACGCTTCGGGAGGACGCCAGGCACGCGGAGCGGGCAGCACAGGCTGCATCCAAGACTACCGGGGATGACACCAGCAAAGAGCTGGCTGTCGAAGAAAATAGCGAGCAAGAAGGCTCGGATTACTGGATAGAGAGAGCTGTGGCGGCTGAGAAGAGAGCTCTGGTTGCTGAAGGGCGCCTGCGGAAGGTGCAGCAAGAATTGGTAGCTGCACGTGCGAGGATCGAGGAGCTGGAGCGCTCCAAGAGTACGCCAGAAGGTCAAACGACCCTGGCTTTTCGACCAGCAACCGGTTCCCGAGCTCAGCGACAGCGAAGTCGCTACGGGGAGGGACAGCCTGTAAATTGAAGTAGGGCGTCCCTCAGAAACTGCGAATAACACCCGTTCTCCCTCCACATGACCTCTCACCAAGTTTGATTTCATTTTCTCATTCCGCTATCATCACTCAAATTCGAAAGTTTCCCAGGTCCCAATGGCCACACCTTACACACCCGGCGAGAGCCCCTTTTTTCAGAACTGCCAATACTGAGCACAGTCCACATCCGCCTGCGACGACACCAGTGTCCCAATTATCATCTGTAGTATCCAATTCGAGACTACTTGGAACTTCAACTGACTGAAGCTTCACGTTACTCTCAAGATTAGGCTCGACATAAAACTAACACACTGCTAACACTCAACCCACAGTGCCTGCCAGGAGCGTCAGCACTATAGATCATTTTCACGAAGTGATTGAGTGAGGCAGTAGGTAGTATCGCAAACAGTGGCATGGATCACGTATATTGCGTTCATATTTGTCTATGTATTACACTACATACTTATGCTCGTCTTTTAGTAACCACAACCTGTGACTAGATTACATCACTGCTTTCAGACCGAGCCCAATGTTACTAGAGAAGGAGCGTTCTGCACTGCCATTACAAACAATATTCCCATTGTCTTCGCATCCGAAAACCGAAGAGATGAGTATCTCATGTCCTCAAGCTACCCACAGCATTACCAGCTGCACCGCATCAACTTAACATGTCACATACCCAATCCCTTAATATATCAGAATCAGCATATGACAAAGTCAAAACTATTGTAAGTACCTTGAATTCATGCCAAGGTTCCATTAACCAGTTGTCCACCAGATCAGAAAATCTAAAGTGAAAAGCGCAACAAGAAAGATGCCTTTCATGTGCTCCAAGACTTCAACGACATATCCCAGTCTACTAAGGTGGACACGAAAGGCGTCAAGAAGGTCAAATCAAAGAAGCCGTCCCGTCGGCAGAGGAAAGCTGAAAGATTCAAAATGCTTACACAACGACTAGCGGAAGCAGAAGAAGAGAATCAAAGATTACAAGAGATTTTGAAAGACGCTGGTATCGAGGTTCCTGATGCCGGACAAATGGAGGTAACGATCAAGGAAGAGGAGGGAGACATGGAGATGCAGGTTATGATTAAGGAAGAGAAAGAAGATATAGAAATGCCGGACTGAGTGTCTACTGGAGCTGGGACCCGTCAACCATTCAGCATATCGCAGGACAGAGGACTGCTTCTTTGGCTGTGGAGGAAGGTTGGTTCGAGTGTTGGCGGCAAATGAAGCTACCATCTGTACAGGTCTTGCTTCATTTGTTGACAGTCAGTGTCTACATGGATTGTGGTCTCTTGGATCCGGTTAGGCGCCGAAGACAAACCATACAGGGTGTATACTTCAACTTTGAGGTGCTGACAGCTTCAGATGTCGATTTTGGACACGAGCGAATATTGCCATTCATCCTTGCGAGGTGCTGCACTATGACACTGTAATTCTGACACTCCAAACAGAGAAACCAAAGCATGGTTCAAACACAAAGATAAGGAAGTCATCCGGGTATGGGCAGTAGCAAGCATAGCAAATTATGAAAAGAATGATCAGATCAGCGCATGAAAGTGGTTAAGCTCGTTCTGATCCGAACCTCGACCTGAGTCCCCGTCTCTGCCATGCATACTTCATTGCCGCCACCTTGAGGACGTTGTAGTTGTCAAGTTAATGGGCCATCCTTGGATTGAGCGGTCTATCGACGATACCACTCTCTCTAGCAATTGTGATCGAAGTCATTAGCAAATGCGGACTTCTTATGCTGGCAAGCTTCTGAATCAACTTGGTACATACAACCGTAGGGACTCTGATGATTCTGCTTGACCAATGGCAGATGTTTGTTCCACGAAGAGTATTGATATCACGTCCCTCCACACAGTCGCGGCTCGAGGTTTGGATTCGTCCAAGATAAACAGCACCGGAGAAGAGGGCAGGCAGTCATCGCAAGGCAAGTAGGTGTGTCCATTGTTCCGACATGGTTGTCGCATTGACCAAGCAGGCAGGAACCTTTTATCTCAAATCGAGGACGTTGTGACGGGAAGCCTCCTGGAACAGCTTGGCTTGCCAGTCCCGAAACACGCCAACACCTCTCGGTGCCTAGATCCACTTTCTCGGATCAAATTGAGTTTGGTGGATATGCGGAGACTAGTCCTAATGCGAAAATGAACATCCGAAATGTCTGACTCTAACGTTAATCCGTGCTTCTTGCGCGAATTACTACCTTACCATTTCTTACATCCTGTGTAAAGAGGCTCACGATAGTTCCAGGTATGGTGGAACTCGGGTTTTTAGTCCACTGTTTAGGTCGCGTGTTACGTCTTCGAATCAACGATCAGAATGTCCGTGCCGAGTATAAAAAGAGTATTGACCGCCAGTCCACTGTATCATATCACCAGTTCACTGGAAATTTGGTTTTCAACCATAGCTGAAGAAGCACCATCATCATCACACCCAATGTGCATCTGAGTTTGTGACCAAGGAGAACCCCAAGATGAACAACAACGACTTCCAGGCCTCTATCAGGCACTCCGAAACCATCTCAACCATCGCCCAAGAGTCAATAACATGGATGAACCCACTGCCCATCACTCATCGCAAAGCTCGTTTCCCTGGCTTCCACCAACGGAAAGTGAATTACAAGGCAGGTCAGGTCGTGAAGGCAGGCTATATGCCACTTCCGACTGACTTGGTCATGCACGAGAGTGTGCCTATGGAATTGTCAGATGGCGTCACTCTGTATAGCGACATCTTCCTTCCAGCACGATTCGAAGATCTGACGGAGGTGAACAACACGGAACAGAAAGTACCTGCCATTATAGCTTGGTAAGTTCGGTTCAGGGAAGTCATAGATATTCCCTGCTGCGGATGCTACAGCTCGGAGCTTCCCACAAGCTTTCTAATCACCCATATTGATTGTTGGTAAACAGGTCTCCCTATGGCAAACAAGGAGGTACTCAACTCCTCTCCGACTTCCCTTTCCATT
>Ga0181467_100490_pt2 | contig 15799 bp, 9 predicted proteins | sample InSIn5gowninarea_2_FD_119079 | JGI IMG/M metagenome (GOLD analysis project Ga0181467, IMG submission 119079) | Clean room microbial communities from NASA Spacecraft Assembly Facility at Jet Propulsion Laboratory, Pasadena, California, USA -... ... | reverse complement strand
TAAAATCAAAGATAATATAGGTATAAATATAATAAAAAAAGTTGTTTATAGATGTTAAATATATATTTGTGTTATAGATGTTAAAAATATTGATTAGCGTGTTTTTAGTTGTTTATAGTTGTTTATAGATGTTAAATATAGATGATGGTGTTATAGTTGTTTATTGTTGTTTATAGTCTTAGACGTTAAGCCGGTTTTACATGGTTAACGTCTAAGGTTGTTATTAGTATTATTAACCTATACTATCTAATTAGCTATGTAGTTGTTATAAATTGAGGAGAGTTTATCTAGAACTTTTAAAAATCTAGTATTGTTAAATTAAATTGTTTAATTTGTTATGAAAAAATAATTAGTGTTTGAGTAGGGAAGTAAAGATTTTTTAAAAAGTGATATTATGTTTGTAAAAGAGTTAACTAGTGTAGTGAAGTTAAATTCTTCAGATTGTCTATAAAATGACGGGTAGTCACGATAGCTATCATACAAACTCTTTTAAGTATCTCTTGTTTAAAAAATGAAACTTTTTAACCTTCCGCCAAGGCGAGTAAAACATTTAAACGTGTCTAGATAAAACCCTAGTAAACTATCTTATCTCTGTAAAGCATTTTTATTCTCTTATCTAAGAATCGAACTTAGATATATAATTTAGGAAATTATTGTTCTACCATTAAACTAATAAGAGTTATTTTTTTTTTATTGGGCTTTAATCTTTATAAAGAAAAAGTTTTAAAAATCTTCTCCCATTACATTATAAATAGATTTTATAATGTAATTTCCAGTTTATAGATAAACTACATTATAAATTGATATTATAATGAAATTTCCATAAATAACTGGGATTTCTTATACTACAGGGTAATAATATAACAAGTATATGGGGGTGGGCTTTAATCTTTAGAAAGTTTTAAAAAGACTATTCAAAAATAGATGATTAAAATAATATCTTTTCAAGTACACCTTATTACATAATACACTACTGTATTTTTTATTTTATTAAGTCAGTCTTTATTAATAATAAAAGGTAATTATAGTAAAGAAATATTAGCTGGTATATTATCAAAAGTATAAAGAATACAAGGCACTACTATAATGCATGCAACTACTATTGGTAATAATACTGTTCAACAATAGGACATTAATTGGTCATATCTTATACGTGGGAAAGAGGCTCTCGCTCAGATAAAAGTAAAAATCATAATACAAGATTTTGTACCTATAACCAGACCACTTATTAATGTACCTATTACTGTATTGTAATTATCTAAGTTAATTATATTAAAATTAGATTCATTATCTGTTAGAGACATATAACTATCCCCTGCTACATTTAGTAATAACACTAAGTATGGATAAAGGAAATAGTTAAAGTCAAAAAGATAACCACCTAAAAATAAAATACTATTTAAAATACAAATTAGTATAATACTAGCATATTCTGCTAAAAAGAAAAATACAAAAATAACCGCAGAATGTTCCGTCATAAATCCACTAACTAACTCTGATTCCAGTCTAGTAATTTATAGGAATTATTTTGTTATTATTAGGACTATATCTTATACAATTATCTTTTTGTATTATCGCGTGTAGTCTCTGAGGATCCCAACGATTTCGTTGGATCCAGCTAAAGCCGGATCCTACTTGTAATAAAATTACTTTGGTTTCCTGCTGATTATCCATCATGTGTGTGATTTGAAGAGTTCCAGCATATAGCGATATTTAAAGAGACCGAATCATAGTTAGTGAAAACAAGCCTCTGCCAAATCAAAGGGTGCTCTATTAGTTTCTGCAATAGATCCTATAAAGAATACAAGGAATATAGGAAATAAAGGGATCATATATCAAATAGCTCTTTGAGCTTCTATTATGACAGTTATATCTAAACTACCTGCTAATAATACTACAAGAAGAATAGCAGAACTTAATATTAATTCATAACTAATTAATTGAGCTGTACTTCTTAAAGATCCTAAGAATGCGTATTTAGAATTGGCTGATCATCCTGCCAATAATATACCATAGGTAGCTAATGAAGACATAGCTAAAAGATATAATATACCAATATTGTAATCTAGTATCATTAAACCAGGACCATACAATTTTTTTTTTCTTTTAGTTAGAATTTTACAAACTTCTCCCCCTGTTCATACCTTTTTGTATTTCCATTATTTTTGATACATTTTTCTCTAATTTATGTTCTCTTTTTTTAACCATTTCTGATACTAAACATCAATCTTTAAAATCTAAAGATTTTATACCCATTATAGGATATTTAGTAAAGAAGGGTATTATTACATCATTAATATCAGAAAATTTTGTAACTTTAAAATCGATTACATTTTCTTGTTTTCTTAAATAACAATATCCACAATTAAATTGTTTACTAATTGCAGTTAATAATACCTCATCTTTTTCATGCTGGGTGATTTTGAACAATAGAGATTTAAAAATACCTTTGTCTAAAGAAACAGACAAACTACCCTCAGCAGAGGTAAATCCTGCTATTCTCTGAGGATGAGGGATTACACAGTCTTCTCTTAAAGGACGGGGTACTGGAACAGTTTCAGGGAACATTAATTGTACTTCTTTTGATAAACCAAAGTTTAAAGTTGCTCTTATATTTATAATTTCCTGTAATCCTTGTAACGTCAAGTGTTCTTTCATTTGAATAATAGATATAATTTTTTTTAATAATATATAATCCCCTTTTTTTCTAGATATTAAAGGATATTTATCAAAAAATTTTACTAATTCTATTAACTCATTTAATTTTCTTACTCTATAGATACAAACAGATTGATTAGTGATTAAAGTCCCTATTCCTCCTAAACTCTCTTTAATTTTTAATAATAAAAAATAATCTTTAATATGTAGTCTAATTTGAAAAATAGGTTGGATTTCTCAACCCAGTTTATAAGACCGACTTTTTAACACACTACAAGAAAAGCAACCTTCTCCATCGACAAACCCTGTAATAAACCAAGGATGGATTTGTAAGTTTTCATCCTCGATTTTGGGTTTATTGTTACTACATGTACTATAGTAACGGGGAGTATAAATATTTGAAGGTTTAAAACCAATTAACGGTGAATCGTTGTAAAATTTTCTAAACAAAGTTTTATCATAACTTATTTCTAAGCTAATTAGAATACATCTTAAATATATAACAAATGTCTACTTCTAAAATCTTTTATATATCTACAGCCGTTTACTCGTTGCTCTTTTACAATTGCATAATAATATTTTACAATTGATTTAGATCCGCGATTGCCCATTCCTATTACTAGTACCTAGAACACTTCTTTATCTAAGCATTGCTGAATTATGCTTAGGTTTATACATATGTAAGCAATCCTAGATAGTTTACATAGCATACCAACTATAAAAAAGTAACTAGAATCATCTGGCTTGTTACCATACCTGAGTAATTACTTCAGCCACAAATAGTTTTTCAACTATTGCTTGGTACCAGAAGCTTTAGGGGTTCCCCGGAATTTGACTATATTACCCTATGGATTTAAGGTATAACAGCATAACCTAAAAGTGAAAAGATTAAAGTTATAATAGGGCCAAGAAAGAATAAAAATATATTAGCTTGTGTAGGAGAAACATATTCTTTTAATAAAAGTTTAAGCGCATCTGCAAATGCTTGAAGAAGACCATATCAACCCACGGCATTCGGTCCTACTCTTCTTTGCATACTAGCCATTGTTTTTCTTTCTGCTATGGTTATAAAAGCTACAGTTAATAATACAGGGACGGTTACGGCTAACACTTCTAAAATAGACATAATAGTTGATATATATAACATGGTTGGATAAAAATATATTATTAATAAACTACAAATAAAATTCGTAGATTTTAGAGATACTGTAATGAAATATGTTAAAGAGGTATATTTTTATTTTTTAGTTATTTTTAGTTAAACATGAGAGAATTTTTAATGTATAACACAAGTTATACATTACTATAGATTTATATGCCCCCTAGAGGGTTTATTTTTTTTAGATAAATCATAATTTATTATACTATTTGTACTTCTAGGGGATAATGTGAAAAATTTATTTTACCAGTATATTTTTGAAAAGTACCCAACTTAGTAATATGAACCCTATTATAAAATGATAAATTTAGATCTTTAACTTTACAATGAAAAGTGTTTCTCAGGTTTTAGTTAAAACCTATATACAAACGTTATCTGTAGGATGAGGTTCGTAATTATTATTTAAATTAAACATTTTACTATGAATACTAGACTGATGGCTGGTTATTTTTTTTTTTGATTTATTTATCATTGAATCCTAAAAATTTACCGGCCTGAAGGCCAGCTCCGCTAGCATGATTAAATAAATGATTAGAAAAAGAATAATTTGTTATACTATGGATATTTTCACGATTAATATCTATTTAATTGTCTAGTTGTTTAAGTAAAGAAACTATATTAGTGTCACTTACCTCATAACCGTATGTTAAATCTAAAGCTTTAATTAAATGGTAAAAAGTATTTATTAGAATTCTGGTTCAAAATTAAACATACCAACCGCCTATATACTAAAAATATTAGGATCTTTTATAGCTTTTGCAATTTTACCCTATATAGTGTTAAGATTTAACCCGTCTCATGTTAAACCATCCTTTTGTATGCTATAGGGGGGGGGGAAAGTTCTAGGTCTAATGTTCATAAAATTTTACAGTTCTTTCAGAAAAGGTCCTATATCAGTAGTATATAACTGTATAGTTTCGGTATGATTTAAAGCTTTAATTTCGCGATAATAATCCTCTCTTAAGATTTAAAGTTTAAATTTACTAATATAACTACTATTAAATTATACTCCTAAATACCTTACTAGTAATAATAACACCCATGTTAAAAAGAAAATTAACTACTGGTTAAAATAATCTACTGGTGAAATTTAACTACTGGTTAAAATAATCTACTGGTGAAATTTAACTACTGGTTAAAATAAACTACTCGTAAAAATTAACTATAGGTTCTAGTGTCTTTAGTATATTAGCTAACGTAGTATTACCCACATATCTATAAGATATTAAACCTAAATCTTTGATTTTTTTTTCCTCTTTTTAACTAGTTAGTTAAATAAAATTTTGCATAAAAACTGTTACTATTTTATTGTAAAAGTTTAAAACATACATTTTAAAAATATCTGCTTTTTTTTTATAAAAAATAAAAATCTCATTAATTGCAAGATATTTCAAATAAAATATGTCTAGTATATTTAAATTAAATATCTCTAGTATATTTAAATTATCAGATATAATTCGTTGTTAACTTTAAAGAGAAGTTTTGTGCTAAATAATCCAATCATGTCATTTAGTTAACTTTATTAAAATTTAAGTCTATAAATAAAATTTGTAGATTAAAATTAATGGATTAAAGTTTGTCGATAAAAATTTGTATATAAAAGTTCGTCGATTAAAATTTGTAAATTAAAATAGTAGGGTGTAAAGGATTTGAACCTCTTAAAACTTTTAAATTTTATACCATTTCTACCCTTTTTTTTGTTGTTTTAAAAAAAAAAAGGTAAACTGAATGAGAGTAACTAGCTATTCTAGTTAACTGGTGTACCACAAGTTGGACAACACTTACCAGGTATCACTCATACTGTTTGACCTCTTTCTAAACAGGCAGGACACCTTCTCCCCGGTACAGGGTCAGATGGTTCTCCAAAAGAGTCAATACCAGATAAGTTACCAGTCTCGGGTAAATCTATAACATCAAATAGATTTTCTCAACATTCTGGTCCAGTACAACTATAAGATTAAAAAACAGAGAAATTACCACAATCTTGGAAAAAAAGTCCTCACCCATTAGGTGCATCGCAATTAACTAGACCTAAATCGAATGAATAAATTAATGTAGAAACCGAGTAATGAAGACCATCTAATATAGGTGCAGGATATACACCAAAAAGAACAGTAGGCACTACTAAAGTTACTAGTATCGTAAACTCTCTTTTATTTAAGTCTGGTATATTAATTGTGAACATTCTTGAATATCCTCCACCAAAGCTTATTTTTTGGTACATATACATTGTATACGCTGCGGAAAATACGATAGAAGAACTAGCCAATACACCAAATAAGGTGGATCTTTCAAATACACCATAAAGGGATAAGAACTCTCCTATGAAATTTAAAGTTAAGGGAGCACCACAATTAGCAAGACATAATATAAAGAAGAATATCGCAAATAACGGCATTATTTGAGCCATTCCTCTATAAAAAGCTATTAATCTTGTGTGTGATCTGTCATATAATATACCCCCTGCACATATAAATAACCCAGGTGAAACCAATCCATGTGCTAGTCCTAAATTAATACCTCCTTCTATCCCTTGTAAACTATTACTGAATACTGCTAAAAGATAGACTGCTGCGTGAGAAACTGAACTATAAGCTATCAGTTCTTTAACGTCTATTGTTCTTAAAGTACTAAGACTAGCATAGATTATAGTAATAACACCTATTAAATAAATAATATAGGTATACTCCATATAAGCCTTAGGTAATACAGGTAGAATTAATCTAAAGATACCATATAGGCTTAATTTAAGAACAATGGCAGCTAAAATAATACTACCACCTAAAGGTGATTCAACGTGAGCTTTCAATAGTCAAGTATTTAAAAAAATAGTAGGTGTTTTTACAGCAAAAGCTATAAATATACCATAAAACAAGTAAAGTTGGGTTAAGTATAAAAAATTTCCTTTGAAAAGGGCATCAAAATCAGTTGTGCTCATAATAGATGACATAGCCAATATAGATAATAATAAAAATAGAGAACCTAACAGTGTGTATAAAAATAAATAAAAACTGGCTTTTACCCTGTTATCTGAACCAAATATACCTATTAAAATGAACAAAGGTGGTAATATACTTTCAAAGTATATATAGAAAAGTAATGTATCTAATACTAAGAAAACTGCTAATAATAGAGTTTCTAACAACAGTATTATTATTACATATGATTCTACATCTTTTGAAATGGATGTTCAATTAGATAATAAAGATATTGGTATTATTATTGTAGTTAGTAATACAAAATAAATTGATAAACCATCTAACCCTAAATAAAAATCAAAATAACTTGTTTCATAATACTCTTGTACAAATTGAAATTGATTTGTACTAAAGTCAAATAAAATGAAAATAATTAAAGAGATGAATAAATTTACTATAGAAGTAGTTAAGGCTATTAATTTTACATTTTTAACTGTAACTCCTTTATTAAATACTATAGTGACAACACCTAAAATAGGAACTAAAAGTAAAGATAGTAATGACATTTGTATTCAAAAAATTTTAGTATAAGTACCTCTATATGGAGTGTTACACAGCCTATCATTTTACAGATAATATAGATATACTGCATAATGCAAACTACAATCTATTGTTTGCATTTTACATATAATCCAGATACACTGCATAATGCAAAATACAATCTATAGTTTGTCTTTTAAAAATTCTATTATTCTTTGTGTATTAGTATCACCAAAACTAACAGCATTATTCCTATTTTTAAATAAGTCACGATAGCTATCATACAAACTCTTTTAAGTATCTCTTGTATTAGATAAACGAGGTGTAGGATGGTCATTAACACAACCACCCTGGCTAGTTAACTGAAGAGATGATAAAGTCACTATTCTACTAATAATACCACGGTTTGCCCTGTAAGTTAGCACTCCTTGTAGTCTAGTCTCTAAATCATCACAGGTAATCTGAGCTGACAAAGTTTGAGTATCTATTATGTCTCCTGTATCCATCTTCATAACATATTGTTCACTATATTCAACAGAAGTGACATCTTCTAATAAACCCCTATAGGTGTGTATAAAGGTAACTAATCAATATCAAAAAAAGTTAAAACAATGTAATTAATGAGATTTAAATACATAGATAATACTAACAATAAAACCCGTATAGATAGTAAAGGACTAAAAAAACATGGCTAAAAAAAAGGTTATACTTTTTTTATTAACTAATAGAACAACAACTGCAATCATAAGAATAATAAGTTTAAAAAATAATAACATTTGTAATCAAAAAATTTTAGTATAAGTACCTCTATCGAGTATACAAAAGTTACACTTAACCATCGTATCTCAATAATAAATAGTATTTATCTCAAAAATAGATAGAATTTATCTAAAAAAATAGATAGAATTTATCTAAAAAAAATAGATAGAATTTATCTAAAAATAGATTGTATTTATCTCAAAAATAGATTGTATTTAAATAGACTGTGTATAACCATATGTTTTAATATATTAGTTATCTATCTATACAACCTTATGTATAAATATTCAAGGTATCAACCTATACAACCCATATGTATAACAATATAAGGCATCAACCTATAGAACCTTATGTTTAAATATATAAGGTATTAATCTATACAACCATAGGTATAAGTATATAAGGTACCAATCTAAAAAACCCTTATGTATAAATATACAAGGTATCAATCTATACAAAGATATGTCTAACTATATAAGGTATTAATCTAGACAACCATAGGTATAAAGAGATAAGGTATTAATCTATACAACCCTTATGTATAAATATATAAGGTACTAATCTAAAAAACCCTTATGTATAAATATATAAGGTATCAATCTAAACAACCGTATGGGTAAATATAGAAGGTATCAGTATAAACAACCATGTGTCTAAAAAGATAAGGTATCAATCTAAACAACCATATGTCTAAAGAGATAACGTATCAATCTATAAACGATTTGTATAAATAGATAAGGTGTGAATATATACAACCAAATGTCTAAAGAGATAAGGTATCAATATATAAAACCAATTGTATAAATGTATAAATAGATAAGCTAATAATCTCCACTAACTTTCACACCATAAATATATTAAGGTAGTACGTATTTACATATTACTCTCTAAGACTAGATCTTAGCTATATAATGTAGTAAATATATTAACGTAGTTCATCTTTACAAATTATTCTCTAAGACTAGGGCTTAGCAATATAATTTAGTAAATATTTGTCGTAACATTAAACTAAGAAGAGTTTTGATTTATTTAAAAAACTTTCTCTCTCTCAATATAGCTACTTTGTCCCCTATCCTCTCCCTCACTAGTTTGTTACATCGAACAAAAAATAGTTACTCCTTTGTTTTTATTTACCCGCTAACCTCTCCCTCACTATTTAGTTAATTACTCCCACCCTCCCCTACTAAATTGATAATTAAAAATAGCCACCCAACATCGACAAAATGTCAATAAAGTATACCAGCTTCTAATCCTAGGTGATGGTTATTTGTTAAAAGATATGCTAATAGACGTCACAGACCTACTGCTAAAAATACTGTACCTATCATAACATGTAATCCGTGGACTTATCACGCCTTCATGTAATTGATTTCGATAAGATAATAATTAGAATATACATCTTTGCCTAGAGAGAGCCAGGAGAGAAATTTGAATTCCCATTCTTAATGCATGAAATTAATGTTCTACCGGTTGAACTATCCTGGCTAATTTTTATTTATACTAAACATTTAACACTAAAAATCTCTTATAATATGTGGTAGGAATAATAATTAGGGATGGAAAAATAATATGTGATAGGAAAATTATTGGGGATAAAAAAATAATTAGGGATAGGTAAATAATTAAGGATAAAAATGTGTAAAGTATAAACGTAAATATATAAGAGTATTTCTGAAGGAAAAAAGGAATAAAAATGTTAAGTATCTAGCTTACAACTCTAAATACATAATAAGACGATAAATTAAAAGAGTTCTAATACAGGATGTGAATTACTCAATAGGTTATTATATATCTTCTATATAAGCCTATATAAATGCTAATTGTATTAGACTTGGGAGGATACCCTGATTCGAACAGGGATCAGACTGTGCCACATACAGTTGCTCTACCATTGAACCATATCCACCTTAAATTGTATGCAGTGCTAAATAAAATACTATTTTTTTCAGTAATTGTATTATATACTACGTCTTTTTGTATTTTTTTTTTTAGTAATTGTATTATATACTACGTCTTTCTTTTTTTTATTTTTTTTTGATTCGAACACCCATAAGTAAATACCAAAAATTTATGACTTACCATTAGTCTACTACATATTAAAAATAGTTCTTTCAAATATAAACTATAGTTATTTCAAATAATAAAAAAGTATTTTTTTTTTCGTTATTTAATATGGTTAAGAAGCTATGTTAATATTAAGTTATAAAAATTAAACTTTTTATGGGTAATAAGACTCGAACTTATATGAATTTACTTCACCCCGTCCTAAGCGGGACCTGTCTACCAATTTCAGCATACCCATTTTTTTTTCATTTAAACTAACTAAATTCTTAATTAAAAATTTATAACTAGAAAGTTATCCTTACAACTTTCTAACTTAGATACCGTATTAAATGCATAAAATCTTAACTTTTCTCTCTATAAAAAGGGAGAGACAGCGAAGGAAAAGTACAGACTACGAGAGAAAAAAGGACAGACTACGAGGCTAAAAAGGACAGACTGTGAGGGAAAAAAGGACAGACTGTGAGGGAAAAAAGCAGAGTGGGTATTTAACTTATAGCCTAATTGTATTAATACGAATGCATATATCAAATACATTACTGTGTATTTATATATATTTCTATGTTATGTATTTATATATATTTCTATATTATGTATTAAAAAATATTTCTATATTATGTATTATTAATACATTGCTGTGTATGAATAAATATTTCTATGTTATGTATTAGTAATACATTACTGTGTATGAATAAATATTTCTATATTATTTTTATTCATAGTTTGAATATAATCATCTAAGTGTAAGTCTTTTCTAAATAAGTGACTATTTACTCAACCTTTTAACCCCTAAGTTAATACCTAGTCTTACTGTAAATAAAAAGGTCCAAGTAAGGAGTGAAGGGATAAAAAAGATTAAACATTTACGTAAGCTAGTTACAAAAGTAAATAAAATTTATCGCAAGTAAATGTGTTAAGTTTTTTAAAGTAGTATATTTTAGTCCTAATCTTTGGTTCAGCCTCTAGCTATTAACAGTACCCTCAACCTCCGGCATACTTAGTCTAAATTTTTAACCCGCAACCGCGTGGAGGCGTCGGTTTTATAAGGGTGTCTATCTTACAGGAAGACCGGATAATATTCGTTAGCTTAGTTTAACGCGATAAATATCGCTATTGTAACATGATCCGTCTCCGCTATGGTAACGTGGTTAGTTCCCTTTATATTAACGCGATTCGATAGGTTTCGTTGCTTTACAAAAAAAAATGCCCTTTATTCACCGCCCCACCCGCTATCACTCTCAAAAAACAAGTATACTCCATCTCCTAAAATATTATCTACCTCATTAAGTATTTTTTTCCATAATGCTCTATCTTTCTTCTATATATTTAGCTACCCTGTTTTTATTTTCAACTTTAAAAGGCTTTATTCAAAGAAAATTGGCTAGAGGTTGTTATTGTAAGTTTACACTCTATTATAAAAACATATGCTTTAACAATCTTAAAATGAACATTAGGTAAATATAAATAAAATTTATGTATAATTTTTTTTGATTAAAGTTTGTGGATAAAAATAGTAGGGTGTAAAGGAATCGAACCTTTTTTAACTTATTTAAGCTTAAACCATTTTTACCCTTTTTTTTAGGTGTATAAACTTGTAAAAGTTAATACCATATTTACCTTTTATTTAGGTGTATAAACTTGTAAAAGTTAATACCATCTTTACCTTATTTTTTTAGCTGTAAATATATATACACAATAAGAATCCGCTCTATTTAGTATTCTTAAATAGTGGATAAAACTTCCGCAATTAAATAGGGATAAAATCCATTTAACGTGGAAATTCTACGGACATAACATTACCTATCATAGTATCGTCTACAGTAGGAAAATCGTTCGTCCCTTTTATGTAAAAATTCGTAACCGATGAACCAAATCTGTATTGACCAGATCTATCGGTTAATCTCATAATAGATACCAGTTTCATTTTCTTTTCTGTATTCAAGTGCCCCGGGTGATTTGAAGGAAAATTTTGGTAATTAACAGGTCTACCAGGAGTTGTATTATTATGATCAAGCTGATGCAATAATAATGAAGTTAATGAAACCCCGGGATTGTAAGTATCACCTGTTGAAACAGAAATTAACCCGCTATTATAACTAGAATTATTAGACATAAGTACTATACTTATAGTTATAATACCTAATAAAAAACAACCCATAATTAAATAATATCATAGTATGTTATCATCTAAGTGTAAGTCTTGTAGAAATTAGTGACTGCTTACTCACCCTTTTAATCCAAAAGTCCCATTTCTAGTCTTACTGTTAATAACTGTATATTGAGAATTAGCTTTAGCATATCCTCTTAATAGAACAGCTGCTTTTCTGTTAAAAGATGCACGCAGGTTTTTTAAACTTCCTGTGTATCTATATTTAAACACAGACCTCATAGCAGTTAAACGTCTAGTCAATCTACCTGAGGCTTCAAACCTAACACCACTAACTATTTGTTGTTTGATAGTATTTACTATATTATTTTTATTCATCGTTTGATTATTATCATCAAATGTTATAAGTGTATGTAAATCAGGTATTCTTACCATTTGTAATATCGCTTTTTTTAAGACTCTAAACGCTTTGTTATGTCTATCTCTTAATTTTAGTGCTACAGCAGATGAAAAAACATCACTGTTTAAATGAATAGACTTTAAGTCAACTAATTTAATTACTACTTTTTTACCATATAACTTTTCTAGTAAACTAGTTAAACCTAAATTCCTTAAGTTTAAAACCAAATGATTAAATTTAGATTTATTAAAGCTAATTAATCTTGTACTTTTACATAACAAATTTTCTCATGAAAAATTCTTTTTAAAATATCCCCTATTATAACTAGGGATTTCATAATGTTTTTTTTTTTTAAAATTCAAAAAAAAATTTGTTAAAATATTTTTAGGATTTTTATTTAAGAAAGGCATATTTCATTTCATAAATAAAAAGAATTTTCTTTTAAAGACATAATTAAATTTATGATTAGATCTGTTTACCGCATTAAATATAAATCATTCTACGATAGTTTTACCTTTTTCTTCTCTCTCTACTCTGATTAATCTGGATTTGTGTACCAAAGTTTTTAAGAATGTTGTAAAGAAACCATTGTTTTTTGCTAGATATCTGTCTTTTAAGAAATCTGATATCTTATACACTTTTTGTAAATATATAATTTGCCTTGTTCATCTTAAAAAGGTTGATTTTTGTTTATTAAACGTAGAAAGTATAATAAGAAGTTTAGTATTAGTATGTTTTAATTCCGCTCTACTTACATAAACTTTATTCGCGGAATAACGGCTCTTGATATGCCGCCTACGCTTAAAAAGTCTTTTCACACTATCTCTAGCCATATTAAAATAACTTGAAAATACTTTGTTTAAATTAAAATCCAAAGCAATTAATGGTTTAGTAAATGCTTTGTTGTAACTATACACGCTACTAAACCATTCTTTACTAGATGATGGGTAATAAATTAAATTATTATATTCCATTTTCATAAATTTATTTTTAATAGGATGATTTTTTTTTAAATTAAGAGATTCGATTGTGTAATTGGTTTTTAATGCTAAATGATTAAAATTGTTTTGTTTTTTTTTCAATATACTTAGAATAAAATATATATATAAAATATTAGTAAAATTAAAGCTGAGATATTAGTGCTAGTTAAGATGATATATTAGTGCTAGTTAAGATGATATATTAGGGGTAGTTAATATGAGATAGGTACGTATTTTTTACGCAAAATGGATAATATAGCTGGCTAAAGACAACCATACAAAAAAAAAAGAATAACAGTATAACGTTAATATTAAATTTAAATTATTTAGGTAATTATTCCAATAAAGAGATAAATCAATGAAAACCTTTTTTGATTGGCCTTAAATAAGGTTGTATAACTCAAAAAGGATCTTATCTGCGTAAGCAAATCCATGAAAGGATAAACCAGCTTATGTAGTAAGACTTTATAAACCAATGTATGTATAAGGGATGTGGGGTGTGGGTCGGGGGTGGGGTAAAGACCAATAGTTCTCTACCCAAAATTACCCAAAATTACCCAAAATAATTTATGGTAAGACTAGAGGTTCTCTAGCCTAATTGCCCAAGATAAGATTTGAACTTATAACCTAAACACCTTCAAAGTTTCGCTCTACCAATTGAGCTACCTGGGCTTTTTTTTTGTCTTGTATTTTAAAGTTACCCTCTCCATGTAGAGCTAAAATACTCCATCTGTTTGTTTTTTTTTGAAAAAACTATTTTTAAAGACAGCTCCACTCTTATTATATTTACGAATAGTTCATTCACTAATCCCTAATAAATTCGCAGCTTGTACATTATAATAAAAAAGGGTTTTCCATACCTATTTCACTATCTAATGATTTAACAGGTAAGTATAGACAAGATGCAAGAGAGATTAATAACATAGACTCTTCACTGTGTTCTCTACCGGCTCCGCCGCCCAGTTCGTTCACATGCTAACGAAGGGCTAAAAAAGGATGGTTCTTATAATTTCTTTCCTTCATTAGTACTATAGTGGAGTAATAATGCTTAAACCCTACCCCCTGCGTGGTTCCGCATGCACGCATGCACGCATGCACTTTTAGGGGGAAGGAAGAACCCGCGAATTTAAGTGTATAGTAGGTTGGTTTAAAAGTAGGTTGGTATAAAGTAGGTTGGTATAAAGTAGGTTGGTATAAAAGTAGGTTGGTTTAAAAGTATCTAAATAAACTATTCTATCAAAGTAACATCTTTTTTAGTACAATGTTCAACCATCTCCAACTTTAATACACTTAAACCATGGTTTAGTATACCTTAGTACATATTAGAGTTATGCTTATATGGTTTAGTATACCTTAGTATAAATTAGAGTTATGCTTATATGGTTTAGTATACCTTAGTATAAATTAGAGTTATGCTTATATGGTTTAGTATACCTTAGTATATATTAGAGTTATGCTTATATGGTTTAAGGTAATTAGTATGTAAATAACATTAAATTCTTCTGTATATATTAGAGTTATGCTTACCTGTTTTAAGGTAATTAGTATGTAAATAACATTAAATTCTTCTGTTTATAACCGTACTACTTCCTACAGAAGAACTACGGTTATAGGTGTTTTTCACCTGTAAACATCAGACTTAAATTAATTATCGTTTCAAACTTGTACCTTATTATCTTCAATGTTATCATACATTAAAAAAGTAAGTTATAAACCCTCATTTACCAAGTTTAATTTAGAATAAAAAAAAAAGAAGGAATAAACTGAAAAATAAACTATAAAAATGTAACATAAAACTAGCCAATTTTTTTTCTTTTTTAAGAAATCCGGTACAATCTTTTTTTTTGCAACATGCTTTATTTGTATTTTTGGATATAATTATATATGAAAAATATTTTATATTTAATTTTTACATTGGAGATATTAGGGCTCGATCCTAAAATAACGATATGCAAAATCGCAGTTTTACCAATTAAACTATATCCCCTAAGTTTATAAACTTTATGGATTGTTAGGCCCAAACGGGGTTCGAACCCGTGCATGGAACAGTGAAAATGTTATGTCTTAACCACTTGACTATTGGGCCTTAGAGCTATAAACATATTAAAATCTAAGTATAAAACTAAGATTACAATAAAAAAAGAAATAACTAGACAAAACATAAATTATACAACAATACGTATTAACCGTGTTTTAAATCGCAGTAAACTAAAAAAG
>Ga0181467_100750_pt1 | contig 15959 bp, 10 predicted proteins | sample InSIn5gowninarea_2_FD_119079 | JGI IMG/M metagenome (GOLD analysis project Ga0181467, IMG submission 119079) | Clean room microbial communities from NASA Spacecraft Assembly Facility at Jet Propulsion Laboratory, Pasadena, California, USA -... ... | reverse complement strand
TTACGGGCGTGTTGACGGTTCGGCCTAACATGGGATCTCATCCACACCATTACCAGCTGCAACCACGCCAATATCAAGCAGAACACCATCTCCAAAGTAGAAGTGCATACCCCGAACCCCGAACACCCTGGAACAGTCCTTCCCAACTCCGTCCACTCACACACCAAAACCAAAGCCATCAACCCCCTAAACATCCGAACCGTCAACACGCCCGTAACCCACGCCCACGACTACGCCCTAGTCTGCTACAACGACAAAGAAATCACCCGCGCCTGCCAGGACCACAAGTACGCCTACTACTGCACCTCCAGCGGCTCCATCGCACACAAAGGCGAAGCCGACTCCTTCTGCGACGAATACTATGAATGTCGGGACTTATATCCTGACAAAACCCTATCGACTGGTCCACTGGGAAGATGTACTGTTCGCACCAGCAACGCGGGACGTGAGCGATCTTGTAGATAGAATAGGAATATACTGGCCTTGACGTAGCGCCACAGGTTCGAGTGCGGCAAATTACGTGGGTATTAGTCGTCTCGCCGAGTTGTCACTGCCTGATCAACGAAGGGGTTAACAGTCGTGTTATCCCATCGACCAATCGCGAACATCTAATACTATCGTAGTTCATCATACAGGAACTGAACAGACACGCCAGGATGACTATCGGAACCGATGACTACTTACTCAGCACGATACGCTGAGCATTCAATGATCTTACCTCGCCAAAGGGCGCTGGGCGCTGTGGAGGCTTGGGTAAGTGCAGTGAGTGCAGGCAGGCAGATAGGTAGGGGGAATTGTGGGTGATGGGTTTTAAATGTACAGCCCTATCTAGGTAGCTTACTATAGCTATATCAGGATAGATTTTAAGAATCAGTTGATTGATTGGTTGATTGGTTATGATGTACATATGTACCCTCTCTGTTACCGCATTTTATGGACCATAGTGCTGCATAGTGGATTTATTGAGTTGATACACGAAACAATAAGAGAACTCCTTCGAATCCTGACCATCAGCCGGTACAAATGTCCGTAGTGTACAGTAATATAATGTGTGATTTCTATCCAAGCTCTCGAGGGTACAGTGTATAAAGTACCGTAATCTACTGTAGCTCACCAAGATAATGTCCTTGCTTGTTACATTTAATCGATCTACAATTCTCACACACAACAACAAGTCAGTCAGCCGTTCACTTCTTCACCGCAGCCACACCAGTCGCAGGCACAGTGTTATTAACAACACCTCTCTTCTTCTCAATCGCTTCAAGCCGTAGTCTCTCCGCCTCCTGTTCCCTCTCTTTCTTCCTCTGATCATCTCTCTCGACCTGTTCTGGTCTTCGAATCGCAATGTCCTTTGGCTTCAGATCGCTGAACAGCGCTTTGAACACCCGCTCTACTAACCAGCAGCCGACGTAGTCGATGATCATGAGTGTAGTGAGCACAACTTTGAAGTTGTACGTGAACTTGACAAGGCGTAGTCGCGTACTGAGTTCTGGGATGAACTCGGTTGCACCGGAGAACGCGACAAATGAGCAGGCTAGGAGACCGTAGTACATTCCCTTATTCTCGGAGATGGATTCTCGGAACGGACGACCCTGATAGTTAATTGCGAAGGTTGAGACTTGTTGAATGAGTTGCATGAGGTAGACTGCGCTGTTGAGGAGAGACGGCTCGAATTCGCCTTCGAGATCGACTTCACGACTGGGCTCGATACTGTAGACGTAATTTGAAAGGTAAATTAGCGTTGCACAGTGGATCGCGAATTGCCCAAGGACGGAGCCGAGGATGTACATGTTGAGAATGTTTGGTTGAGGTCGTTCGCGAGATAGACCTTCGACTGATTTTGCGCGCGAGATAGACAGGAAGCAGACGGACATCAACATGCCGCTGATTGTGACTTGGCCATCACCGAATTTGATACCCGATAGATAAATAACGGAGAGGGAGTATGCGCTGATCAGACAATTTAGAGCCAGGATCTTGTACATCTGAATTGTGGCGACGAGAGTGCATCGACCTTGGCGGATGATGTTTGGGATTGCGATAACATTGGAAAGCTTGCTGGTGAAGGGAGCTGCGACGGAAGCGTCACCAAGTTTTATGGTAGGTGGTTCGTTGTCGTCAAGCTCAGATTCCATAAGTGAGGAGGTAAGTTTGTCAGCCCAACCAGCCGCCTTCTGCGTAGCTTCAAGGTGACGCTTTTCTTGTGGAGTGAGGTTGTCATTGGCTTGTTGCAGGGCTTGGGCACCAGGCGAGGTAACGGTTTCAATGGAACCATTGCTTGCCTTGGCGTCGCCATTCTCCAGCGCCATGGTTTTCTTCTCGACAATTGCCTTCATTGCTGCCTCATAGTGAGGATTGGTCGGACCTGGAGGGTAGAGATGAGCAAGATGCTTCGGTACTGGCGGCGTGGGTTGGTTGAAACGCTTCATCATGGAGACTTGTTTCTCATAGATCTCCTTCATTTTAGTATTGCGGAAGTGATCACCAATCTTGTTCAAAACCTCTTGCGTGCCGTTAAGTAGGGCGACACCAATATGTGCTTGTTTCAAAGCACCAACGTCGTTAGTGCCATCGCCACACATAAGTGTGGTGTAGCCCTGATCTTTCAGACCAACGAGAATTTCTTCCTTCTGTTTTGGTGATACTCGAGCATAGACCCATGTATGGCGCAAAAGTTTCGGTAAGGCTTTCTGACCAGTGAACTTGGATAGGGCATAACCAGTAACGCAAATGTCCTTGGTGTCAATGATCTTCTGATCGAGGTCTGCTGTAGGGTCTACTGGAATGATGGTCTTCTCATCCACACTTCTCCAGACCAATTTCTCTCCGGTGGTGTCATTCTCCGGCGCATCGAGGATGAGACATTCTCTGTCAACGATTTCAACTAACCGAGCAACATGAACGGCTGTTAAAGGATTGTCACCGGTGATCATAACAGTTCTGTGGCTGCTCTCGTTCAGCATCTGGATGGATTTGATGGCATCTTCCTTCAAAGGAGTTTGCAACACCAAGAAACCGGCAAAGTGAAGTTCAGATTCGACATCTTCTCGCTTGAGATCATTAATGCGCTTCTGTCCAATTTCGGTGTCAACGGAGAGGTATTTATAGGCTAGCGCAAGTACACGAGCACCGTTTCTCGTGAAGTGCTTGAAGGTTTCCTCGTACTTGGGTGGTGTGTTGACGAGCATTCTCCGAATGGTCTCTGGTGCTCCTTTGACACCTACAAACGTGCCTTTGGCTTTTCTACCTGTGCTTGGGTCCGTCATCAAAACAGTTGCAATAGAGCTTTGACGCTTCAAGGCTGACGAAAACTGGAAGCGGCGCTTGATCTGCACAATATGTGTGGCCGGTTGGTTGGCTCTTGGACCTTTTGGTGGATTGCTGGTTAGTGTATCGTTATTTCCAAGCGTCCAGCCTAGGGCATTTAAGGTTGCCTTTTCCATAGGATCGCCGACAATGTCACCTTCATCAAGTTTGACCAAAGCATGAGCTGTAGCAAGCACGAGTGTCGTGTAAGTGCCGCACTCTGGGACTCTGGTAACCATAGTTTGTGCTCCATCAGCTTCACTTTCGACGCCTTCCTGACCAAGGGACAGTCCGGCTACACCGTCGACAACCAGGTCTTCGCCAGTCAGTGTGCCGGTCTTGTCAAAGCATGCAACATCGACCCGGCCAGCAAAAGGTATTCTGAAGGGTTCCGTACAGAAAATGGCAAACCTGCTCAAAGCCGCCAAAGAAGTGTTGACAGCCAGGGAGAGCTCCATGGGTAGCTCTGGTGGGACAACACTCGTGACGATGAGTACACAGTCAAGTAACAACTTTGATCGTTTTCTGTCATTCTTGACACCTTCTTGCCAAACATAGCCAGACGCTGCAAGAGCAAATACCAGTAGGAAGAGGATGAACCATAAAGCCTCCGCATTGTTGGCTGAGACTCGTTCAGTGGAGAAGATCATGGTTCGAACTAGACTACCCTGACTTGTTTCAAAGCCAGTTTTAAGCACGACAGCCAAGGCACCGTTGTCTGGAGGTGGTCGAACACCATTTTTGAGCTGCGGAACTGTGTCGGACCCGGTTTCGGCTGCGTTAGGATGCGTGATTTGAAGAACCTTGGTCCCACCATACAGAAAAGCATTTTTGTCAATGCCTTCGGGCTCGATAATAGCGTCTGCAGGGCGCAACTGGACAGACTCTTTTAGCAGCGGTGTACTTTCTCCAGATAACATAGCCTCGTTCACGATAGCAGTGCCTTCAATCAGCAGCATGTCGCAAGCAACACCAGAGTCTTCCTGAGTTCGATTTGCGGAGACCAGATCACCAGGCAATAGTTTGTCACTTTTGATCTGCTCCCATTTGCTGGACCGGTAAACCCAAATGTCGTACGGTTTGATGCTCATACCGCGGAATTCGTTCAATGTTCTTTGTCTTTGCCAGACCACCGTGCTCTCGAACACCACCAACATGAAGAGAGTGAATAGAGAGTAATACCAGTAGTCATCCAGAAGCCAAAGTCCGACACAGAAGATCTGGAATATGAAGAACGGTGCCACAGCATGTTCCTTGAACAGTTCCGTGAATGTTGGAACTGGTATATCAAAAGTGTTATCCCCATAGTGCTTCTGGATGTCGTTGACCTCGGCCATGGTCGTCAATCCTTTTGATTGCTGGAAGTGGCCAATAGTTGGCTTCTCTTTGCGGTCGAGAATGTACGTGAAAGGCGCAAACATGCCTGTCTCTGGCGAATAGATGAACCGGCGCTTCTGAAAGAGGAAGGAGTATTTCGTCTTTGCGCCATCGGTCTCGCGCTCGATCTTGCACATGCCTGCCGCTCCCGAGTTAACTATAGGTATAACTTTGATCAAGCGTGCATCCTCCACAGATTTCGCTTTGGTGCAAGTGAACAAGGTATCCAGATTGACACTCCATTTTGTGGACAGCCACGCCAAAGACTGTAAGCATGAGATTGTGGCGACCCAGACGAAGGTCCATTCCTGTCCATCGATATAGTCATCGTATCGGTCTTGGTCAAGATACAGGGCCAGGAATATCGGCCACAGAATAGTGAAAGGCCATACGTATGCTCGAAGGAAAATAGGTAGCGGGTTGTGTAAACTTGCTTGCTGGACTTGTTCGTTATCGACCAGCCGTGAACTGCACGAGACATTAGAGAAGATTGACCCAGCATACGATGAGAACAAATACCTTGAAATCGCCATGATGCCAAACACGAGCGTCAGCAAAGAGCTCGGGTACTTGGGTTGGCGAAAAGATGTAATTGAAACAATTGAATCGAGACTGTGTACACAGTTGCCGGTATAAAAATGCTACGTACTTTCCTGCAGCCAGGAAGTTTCGGCGCTATCAGATCCGAATTCTTGGTGCCCGCCACCACCAGAGATGCACATGGTTTGCAATAGGCTTGACCAATCACAAGCAAAGATTATCTCAGTTCCTTCTGCTTCTTACACATTCCTAGTTCTCCCAGGTCCCGTCACACGACGACGGACAAGCGTTTGTCACAACGAAGAGATCCCTGGGTCGCGTGTGGGACCCGGCAATTCACTTTTCAAACGAAACTGTATCACATTCTGAGCAAGGGATAGCCGCACGTGATCTTAGTGAAGAGTCATTTCAACAATATCAATTTCAAACACTTAGGGCTTACCATCACCTGTAACGACTGTATTGGTCTTGAAAGCCGGAACATCTCACAAACTTTGTCTGAGAAAGACGGAATTCGTACAATTGTCAATAAATTTACGTCCCGGACCACCTTCCAAGCTTCCCATTTCGAAGACTTGGCGGAAGTATTCTGAACCATGGCGGAGCCCAGCAGTAACGGAGTGAGTTTAGCAGACAAAGCGAAGGACATGATTGAGGAAGTCCTACCAACAAGGTCGAAGAAACAAGAGAAGAAAGATAAGAAGGCTGCCGAGAAAGCTGTGAAGAAGGAGCAGTATGCCAAGGATGAGAACGTTGCACCCAAGAAGGCATCCAAACCTGTCAGTACTGAAGCAGCCGTAGAACGAGATCCAGATGCTATGTTCAAAGAGGGCTGGCTAGATGAAGTACGAAAAGAACGCCCTGCGAAGGATGTGTGCACACGATTTCCTCCAGAACCCAATGGGTACCTTCATATCGGTCATAGCAAAGCAATCGCCGTCAACTTTGGCTTCGCACGCTATCATGGTGGCAAGTGCTATCTCAGATTTGACGACACCAATCCTGAAAAAGAGGAAGAGAAGTTCTTTACCGCCATCCAGGACATTATTACCTGGCTCGGCTTCAAACCTTATAAGATCACTTATTCAAGTGATAACTTTGACCGACTGTATGATCTAGCAGAAAAGCTCATCCAACGGGATGGTGCATATATGTGTGAGTGTAACGATGAGCAAATCAAGGATCAGAGAGGCGGGATCGATGAAAAGAACAAGCATCCTAGATATGCTTGCAAACATAGAGATCGACCTGTAGAAGAATCACTAGCAGAATTCCGGGCCATGCGAGATGGAAAGTACAAGCCGAAGGAAGCATTCCTGCGCATGAAGCAGGACGACTTCAAGACAGGCAATCCGCAGATGTGGGATCTAGCTGCTTACCGCATCATCGATGAGCCTGCACACCATCGAACGGGCAAGAGATGGAGGATTTATCCCACATACGATTTCACTCACTGCTTGTGTGATAGTTTTGAAGGTATCACGCATTCGCTTTGCACGGTGGAATTCATCAATTCGCGCGAGTCCTACGAGTGGCTTTGCGACACCGTCGAGGTCTACAAGCCCATGCAGAGAGAGTACGGTCGTCTCAACCTCACAGGCACCATCATGTCGAAGCGGAAGATTGCGAGACTCGTCAAAGAAGGCAAGGTGTTCGATTGGGATGATCCTCGACTGTACACTCTAGTCGCTCTTCGACGTAGAGGTGTACCTCCTGGTGCAATCTTGTCTTTCATCAATGAGCTTGGCGTCACCACAGCCCGAACAAACATCCAAACAATCAGATTTGAAAGTTCCGTGCGCAAATACCTCGAAATGACCGTACCTCGACTTATGGTGATTATCGATCCCATCAAAGTCATCATTGATAACCTACCTGAAGATCACGAAGAGGAAGTGGAGAACGCATTCGGGCCCAAGAATGTAGATATGGGTTCTCATACACTACCTTTCACCCGCACTATTTACATTGAACGAGATGATTTCCGAGAGGTGGCTAGCAAAGACTTTTTCAGACTTGCTCCTGGCGCGTCTGTCGGTTTGCTAAAGGTCACACATCCGATCACTTGCACGAGCTTCCAAAAGGATGATGCTACTGGCCAGGTAACTGAGATTCATGCCACATATGACAAGCCGGTTGAAGGTGAAACATTTAAGAAGCCAAAATCATACATCCATTGGGTCGCAGAGTCGTCGAAGCATAATTCGCCAATCCGGGTTGAAGCTCGAGTTTTCAACTCACTCTTCAAATCAGAGAACCCAGAAGCTGTGGAACCAGATTTCATGGCCGACATTCGAGAAGACAGTCTCACAGTCTACCCTAACGCTGTAGCTGAAGTCGGCTTGACAGAGATTCAGCGAAGAGCGCCCTGGCCAGAGCAAGCAGGCGAAACAAAGAATGGAACCGAGGACGCACACGGAGAAGTGAAGAAACCAGGACCGGAAAGTGTTCGATTCCAGGCTATGCGAGTCGGATATTTCTGCGTGGATAGGGAGACGACGTCAGAGAATATCATATTGAATCGTATTGTCGGTTTAAAGGAGGATGCTGGCAAGGCGGCGTAACGAGTTAGATAGGATGATGTTTGAGCCTTGAACATGATTAGACTATTGCGTCGGGCGTCAAGGCAGGAACCTCCAATTTGCCCGCCAACGCGGTTTCAAGCACTGGACATCGTTCAATGACCTGAAACTTGATGATACCATGATAGCCTTGTCCTTGCAATGTTTATTTTAGCACCACATAAACCACAATACAACTCACTTTCAATACTCAGAGCAATTACTATAGAAGACCACCCGTGCTCGTGTGAAGCGCAAACCTCACTCTCCCTCTTGCACTACCATAACCTGTCGTCGTGGCCAGAATAACCTTAATTGCGGCGGCCTGATGCACCGTTCGAACAAAGCCGCCTCTCCCAACCAATACAACTGATCAGCTCGTGATTTAGCATACATGGGACTGATAAAGTCATGTCAAACAGAAGCCTCGGTGGTGGTCGAGTGCTTGGAACAGGTCGTTCCTTAGGTCCTACAGTGACGGTGACTAAACCACTAACACCACTACCCGATCATGTTCTCTCGCCCTCCAACAGCAGTATCTCACCAGATGAGTCCGGAAGCGGTCATTCTACCCCTCCATCTTCAGAGTCTCAAGACATAGCCTCCCGAGTATCGCTCGACCATGGCCCTCCCACCCTTCCGCTTATCCCGCCGGCTGGCGACCGGCTGGCATGCCCAATATGCAACGAAGAAATGGTTACGCTGCTACAATTGAACAGACACTTGGATGATATACACAGAGAGATTGAGGTTCACCGGCAAGAGGAGGTAAAGGATTGGTTCGACAGACAGGTCGACAAGGCAAAGAAGTTCCAGCCGCTCGCCGTGTTGAATCAGAAGCTCAAGGGCCTGGATGTATTTGAGTCGAACAACGATTTTGCACGAAACAACGCTGCTCCCTCTCGTCGAGAATCTGTTATACCCAATCAAGAAGTCAGGTCTACATCCCCTAGGCCACCACCACCGCCGAAGCCAGCGGATCCAGATGATGTAGTAACCAAGAAGCATTGGCAGAGGCGATCAGGGAACGACTTGTGTTCGGATCCCGCATGTGGGAAAAAATTGGGGGCAACCACCAACGGCATCGTTAATTGCAGACATTGCGGCAAATTGTTCTGCGACGAGCATACAATGTACCAGATGAAGTTGTCCATGTCTGCACAACATGAGCCTGTCCGAGGCTACTGGTGCAGGGTCTGCGAGACATGCTACAAGAGTCGTGAGGGCTACAACGACAAGCACGGCACTGAAAGAGATAGATTAAATGTTTTTGCTCGAGTACGACAGGATACTGTTGGAAAGCGATCTATGGAGGTGTCTAGGCTAGAGAAGCGATTATCCAAATTGACCCAATTACTGGCAAGTCCTCCAGAAGAACTACCTCGACCAGAGAACAGTAGAAGGTGGTCCTTTGCAGCCTGGGGTCAAAACGATCCTAAGAAGTTGTTGGAACAAAGCGTGGTATCGTGGCAGAACGATTCAGATGTGCTGCGATGTCCGTACTGCCAACAGGATTTCTCTCAATATACGTTCAGGAGACATCATTGCCGAACATGCGGCAAAGTGGTCTGCGGCGACCCAACAACAGGGTGTTCTACCAGCCTAGCTCTGAATGTAGCCACAAGTATGTGCAAGCTTTTTCTTCTTCGCTGCTTTGTACTGAAGTTCCAGCTAACAAAATTGCTGCTGCCACAGAAAAACCACCTCCTCAAGACAACGTCGCCCTAGACATCCGGCTCTGCAAAGAGTGCAATCACACGCTCTTCTCCAAGTCCGATTTCGAAGGCTCGCTGACATCTCCCGCTATAACGAGCTTCAACCGCGCCTATCACAATCTCCTCGAGTTTGAACGTGGCATCCGTCTTATGCTCCCACGTTTCCAAAAACTCCTTCAAGCACTACAAGATCCAGAGAGTCCACCTACATCAACACAGCTAGCCGACGCCTCCCGAACACGCAAACGATTAATGGACGCCTTCACCCAATATGACACCGCAGCCCGGCGCATCCGAGACATGTCCAGCACAAGCCAAACGCAGCTAAAACTCCAGAAAGCAATCCACCAAAACGCCAGCCAGTTCCTCCACCTCCACATGCTACCGCTAAAATCCCTACCAAAAGTCCTAAAACACGCAACACCAAACGGCGACACAACACCACGCAACAACTCTCTCGCCCCACCAACACCATCATCACTCCCCCTTACAAACACTGGTAGTGGCAAACCACAAGGTGCCCTTGCCTCAATCCGCTACAACCACATCCGCCAAGACTCCTCGTCAGCCATCTCCCTCTCCTCCTCTGTCACATCCTCCCGCGTCTCCGAACTCGAAGCCGAAGAAAAATCCCTCCGCGAACGGCTAATTATCCTCGAAGAGCAGAAATTCATGGTCCAGGAGATGGTCGCCGACGCTAACAAAAGACGGAAATTTGATGAGGTCGCGGCTCTAGCAGGTAATGTGGAGGATCTGAGTCGCGAAATAGATGGTATACAGGGGATGCTTGACAATCTTGATTTCGAAGGTGCGTATAATGGTGAAGCTGGCATACAGCGGCCGGGGGGTGGATTGGGGAGTGGTGTTGCTAGTCCTGTTCGACGTGACTCTGGGTTGCCTGGGGCTATGGCGAGCGGTAGTAAGGACGGCGGGAATGGATAGCTGAGGTAGACGAGCGGCGAGCTTTTTCTTTTTGAGCGGGCATGATTCACAGGGTATTTGAATAGAGATGGAGTCCCTATGGGAAGAATGCATGGCATGGGATACAACGAATAGGACTACACCGGGTGTTCGTTCACACGCGATTTTCATCCGTAACAACACAGGTCAATACATGTAGTGAGTTTGAACTGTCTCTTAAACGATGTTTCTCGCTACGAGATTAACTTCACTCGTCTTATTTCACGTATCTCCCACATTCCAAGCCTTGTCCTGGTTGTGTTCAAAATGTGCGTGGTGTAAAAACACACACATATCTGTATGATAGCAAGTGGAAAGCGCGAGATTGTTATTGCATTGAGAGATACTGCAATCTGAGGTCTGGTCAGTAGGGGGATGTGTTGTGGTTGGTGGATGTGGATGGGCGTGTATTTGTGAAGGTGTGTGCGTTACATAGCTGGTGAGACCGGTTACTTTGGGAGTTGGATTGTGTTTTGGAGGGTTAGGAAGATCAGAAGGTGTGGAGTGGATCGTGGATGTAGATGTTACGCTGCGAGAGACTTGGTAAAATCCGTGGTACTGATGTTCAGGTGTGCATTCTACCAAGAGTAGGTAGTGTGATAAATATTATTCTAATTCGACGTCTGCTTTATGAATGAAAACACTAGGTAACTTCTAGGGATTATTTCCTCGGTCCTTGTTTATTGCTCCATTAGTTCCACTGGCGGTCGACTTGTGTGTGCTAACGGCGCTTTTGACTGTGTATCTAGCTCGACATCCGAGTCGTCATCCGCCTCGACTGTCACAGCTGGTAAGTGTGGTGAATCTCCATGTGCTTTTGGATCGTAAATTAGTGTTGAACTCCGACTGCGCATTCTCGGCGTGCTAGTGGCTGGAGATGCTTCTTCTGATAATCCTGATAGTGCCTGTCTGTGCGAGCTTGTTCTCAGCTTGGCCAGATCCTCTGCCGTGACTTGTATTTGACCCTCGATTGGCGATTCTGGGTTTTCCATCTTGCCGGTCAGTTTCGATAACTTGGCTGCTAGATCGTCGGCGTGGACTTCTTTGTTTGGTGGGTCCTCTACCTTGCTCTCCCATCCTACTGGTGGTGAGGGCGGCGGGCTGATGAAGAATAATTTTCCTGCGTCGGGTCTTTCTAGGTACTTCTTCTCATTGTCGATTGGTGTGGGTTCGCCGAAGTAGCATTTGGCGATGGCGGAGGGTGTGAATGCGCTGCCGTCTATTTCTTGCCGCACTTTGACGCAGTCGGCTTCGGAGTAGAAGGATACTATTATTCTTGCCATGGATTTTAATGGGGAGAAAGAGTTGAGCACGGCGATTGAGTTGATGTGTTGTCTGATTGTAGCGAGAGAGGCAGGATGGAAGATCTTCGGATCATTCAGCTTTGTTATGAGGAGGGTATTCGAGGGTGGTGCTGGAGAAGTTAGGCCTGGCACCGAGGATAGGTCGATAGACAACGGTGACCTAGATCGTTTCTTCGACATAGAGGGTGAGGAGGAGGAGGAGCCAGTAATGTTATTGGTTTGGAGGGGTGGAAGTTGAGTTACGACCGACATGTTGTCTGAGTGTTCTCCTGTTGTTGTGGTTGAATCGGTGCGGTCAAATGACAGTGTTGTCTGCGGAGTTGGTGTCTGACTATCCATGGTGATGGCCTCTATATATCAGTAATACTCAGAGGCAGGGTTGGGCAGTCGTCGTAGTTTAGGAAGATTCGCGCAACTATCAATGAGGCGCAGACACGGGACAGAATGGATCAAATATGCTACCGGTATTTCGTGGTAGGCTCGTATTGATTGCTGAGCATCAGCGAGGGCTTGGTAGCGGCACAGCACTGCTTAGGTATGTATGCACTGGTGTTTTGTTTCTTCGAAAGCGGACGATCGATGTCATTACTCGAGTACTCGGCCGCAGATCGTCTACCAGGCACGCCACCCCGATTGCTGAGGTCTGCCCGCTCGATGCTAAGCAAAATGTCTGTCTGAGTCACCTGAAGAAGCTGGTGCCGATGCTTGACGTGCTGATCTGACCTACCGGACTCGCGACTCCACCGCCGTTCGGCCTTTACCTGAGCTCGTCTCATTCATGGCTGAGATGGCGATGACGCAGCGGCAACCACAATGTTGGGTGGCTGTGCTTCTTGGCACTCAGCCTCATCGGCAAACTTACCCCGTGCTGCTGTACTAAGGAGAGAGGAGATATTCAAACTCGGATCATGCAAACACTCCTGTGCATGTACTATACTCCGTACTGTATATCATGCTTCCGCATCAGCTTTGGTATGGCGAGACAATCCTACTTTCAGGCATGCCCAACCATAAAAGAATTGAGGTGGCGACTTTGCGAGGACCAGGTCAAACTCGCAGCCCTCTTTCAGGTGACCGAGGTTGAATGTCGCGCGTTTTCCTCCGCATCATCCTTGCAACAAATCAGAAACCACAAACTCGCGAAATAGATCATGATCGCTTTGCTTTCCGGTAAGGCTAGAGTGCCTCGATCGTCACGCTGAAGGTCTGTTCCAGTTGTTGTTCTGACAGATACCTACAGGTAGGTAAGGTGCGTCTTCCAGTCAAAAGGTATTGTATCCTATTGTCCACATTGTTCAATTCGTACTGCTACCTTCATAATCACTTATGGCACCATCCGCAACGTCAAACATTGGGCAGAGTTTCATCTACCCACACATCAATGAAGCACCTAGTGGAGATACCCTTTACTTGAACAACCCGGATCCTGAGAATGATGTTAACATTCCAGATCAACTCTTCGGCTCGAGGAAGAAGCTACGTGTCATAGTTTTGGGATGCGGTGCATCTGGCATTAATTTCTTCAAATTTGCTGAAGACAAGGCATCTAATCTCGAAATACAATGTTATGAGAAGAATGAAGATATCGGAGGTACATGGCTTGAGAATCGTTATCCTGGATGTGCCTGTGACATTCCCAGTGTGGTCTATCAATACCCCTGGCGCCCAGCTCCATGGTCCAAGTACTATTCATACTCGCCAGAGATATGGAAGTACGTCAAGATGGTGGCCGAAGAGAACGATTTCATTAACAAGTACGTCAAACTCTCCCATGAAGTGAAGTCATTGTCATGGGACGAAGCGACCGGCCAATGGACTCTGGATGTTGAAGATTTGAAATCGGGACGTGAATTCAAGGATCATGCAGACTTTGTCATAAACTGCACGGGCGTGCTCAACAAGTGGAAGTGGCCCGACATCTCTGGCCTTCAAGACTTCAAAGGCACCTTGCTACATTCTGCCCAATGGAATCAGGCAGTGGACCTAAAGAACAAGCGCGTTGCCTTGGTTGGTGCCGGCTCTTCGGCTGTTCAAATTCTACCCAATATATACGACCAGGTCTCGCAAGTCTACACTTGGGTTCGTTCACAGATCTGGATCACAGCGGGCTTCGCGCAGAAGTTTGCTGGTAAGGATGGCGCAAATTTTACATACAACGAAGAACAACAACAACTCTTCAACAATCCAGATGAGTACAAAGCGTACTGCAAGATGCTTGAAAATGAGTTGAACCAAAGGTTCCCGTTAATCCTTAATGGATCGAAACCACAAAGAGAGGCAGTAGACTACTCTATTGAAGAAATGAAGGGCAAACTCAAGAACAAGCCAGAACTACTAGAGAAGGTGATGCCAACGAATTTCTTCGTCGGCTGTCGTAGACCAACGCCAGGAAATGGCTATCTAGAAGCTCTCAGCAGCGAGAAGACAACAGCATACACCTCACAATTACAGCAGATCACAGAAAAAGGCTTCATCGACCCCGATGGCCAGGAGCACGAAGTCGACGTGATAATCTGCGCCACAGGCTTCGACACAACCTTCAAGCCGCGCTTGCCCATCATCGTGAACGGAACAGACATGCGCACATTCTGGGAGGATCCCAAGAACAACCCTACCGGCATGTCAGCACCCACATACCTCTCCACGGCATTAGCAGGAGTACCAAACTACACCATATTCGTGGGAGCATACAGTCCCTCCGCCCATGGCTCATTCTTCCCACTGATCCAAGCATACTCCGACTACACTCTACAAATTCTCGAGAAGATTCAAACCGAAAACATCAAATCTATCCGCCCCAAACTCAGAGCCACGACCCAATTTCTCAGACACGCAGACACATTTCTCAAGCGCACAGCTTGGACAGGTAAGCCGCCCCAATCTTGCACAACCTTTCCCCAACATTGTCCCTTCTTCTTACTAATCAACACCCAAATTCAGGTCCATGTTCATCATGGTTCAAAGGCGGCAAAACCGAAGGAAAACCCGCCGTCTGGCCAGGTAGCAGACTAAGTTTCCTGCGCTTGATGGAAAAGGTAAGGTTTGAGGACTTCGACATCGAATACGAGGATGACGAGAACATGTGGAGTTTCTTGGGTAATGGGTTTCATACTTGTGAGCGTGATGGAAGTGATATTAGCTGGTATTTGGGGAAACCTGAGCATCCGGTGGATGAGAAGAAGATTTTGGACATTATGGATGGGTTGAAGAGCAAGGAGTTGGATATGAGTATGTCGTGAGTCATGGAGGGATGGTCGGGAGAAGTAAGTGGGATGTGTGTAGGTGTAAATAGCGGTTTTAAGATCTCACTTCGTTTCCAGTAGGACCTTAGTAATAAGGTAGCACTGTTGCTTGTGCTGCTGCTGCTCAAACCACACAGTCATACGAACATACTTGCTGCACAGTACTCAGCAGCGCTACTATGAAATCCACGAAGCACAACACCCCTACCCACTAAGTCCTATATCCTTCTCCCATCCTGCTTCAAAACATCAACGTATCCAACTATCCATCCCAACATCGACCACACCGCTCAAAGCGCAGCCCGTAGCGTCCTCTGCTTCTGATACCGTATCGGGATTTCATCTTCTGTCGCAAATCTATCATCATATACCTCTCCCTCCAACGTACTGTTAACCACGACATAGGCCGCTTTTTCAGCCCGCGTAGTATGCAAATGGGTCAGTCTGACGTCTGTTGGACGCACTTCGAATACTGTGCGATACCCCATGAACGGTCTGAGTGGCTCAACATATCGCAAGGCGCAGTAGCATGAACCGCTTATGCCTTTGGGTGCGTAGCCATACGGTTGTGCGAGTTCTTGGTCTGAGTCGCATCTTGGTGCATAGTAGTGGAGGGCTGCGGTACCGTCGGTGCGGAAGACTACGAGGAGGGTGTCTGACGTTCCGTGGGATTCCCAGCGGAGGTGTGGGAGGTCTAGGATGCGCAGGAATTTGTAGTATTCGTGGCGATTGATAAAGGCGACGCCGAGATCGATAGATTGGATGGCAGCGTAGTGTGCATTCCGCTCCGGTCCGATATCTGTCCGCTTTCGTTGAGGGGCTGCAGATTGCATGTGCATAGGGATGGGCTGATAGTATGCTGGATGATGAGGTGTAGATGATGCTTGTGCGTAGTATGGATTTGCAAATGAGCCAGTGCGGATAGATTTGATGTTTTCGGTTTGAATCTTCTCG
>Ga0181467_100171_pt1 | contig 15989 bp, 18 predicted proteins | sample InSIn5gowninarea_2_FD_119079 | JGI IMG/M metagenome (GOLD analysis project Ga0181467, IMG submission 119079) | Clean room microbial communities from NASA Spacecraft Assembly Facility at Jet Propulsion Laboratory, Pasadena, California, USA -... ... | reverse complement strand
ATTCATTGTGATCCAAAGTCTCGTAATTCATACATAGAAACAAATAATGGTGAATCAATTGAATCAAAACAAACCACCAAAATCCTTCACTTTCAAACTGAGGGTCATAACAAGTCAAACTCTGCTCAACTTCAAGAAGACAGGAGGCTTAGCCCAATGGGAACCAATGATTGCTTTCTATTAAACCTCTCCAAATCCGAGCATAAATAGAATCCAGAGGTTGTGAGTTCGACTCACAGCCTTGGTTGGTCGCGTTGACAATTTGGTCGAAAAGATGTTTCCCAAGAGATTGGTTTTTTTGCTGTTTTGTTGTGATGGATGTGCGTGGTTTCTTTTTGCTAGGCTTTTATACTTTCATTTGCACTTGGGAGCCCTCTAGCTGCGGAAGGTGGTGGTGTTGCCATACATGTCTTGAAGTGCTACCAGCGAGAGAAGTTTTCTTGCTGTCAACATAGGCTATACAGGTCCAAAGACCAGTATTTGCCGCCCAACAGGACAGAGAAACTCCAGGATCGATGGATGATCAAGCTTGTTGTATTCTGGCAGGGATGTGAGCCATTATATCGCCATCATCTCGAATTTGGAAAATCAAAACGCCATGTGTGTTTCCCAATGCTCATCTATCAGCGTCGAATTAAAAGAGTTTACTCAATAAAAAAAAAAGAGGGGAGGCTCCACTCCCTCGTTTTCCAGAACTTCCGTAATATCCATTGCCTCCCATGCTCTTTCTTGCCTTGTCGGATCGGATGTGTGGTCAATAGTGTGCCAGCCGATTAAGCACTTCCCACGGCTTCAGCAACAGCAGTAGGCGCATGCTCGGCCAACACGCTACCGGCAGCAGCACTGCTAGTCCCCAACACACCACTTGTAGTTCCATTCTTCAGCAAATCTCCAGAGACGTAATAATATGCGCGATGCGCGATGATCTTGACATGACGGGGCAAGTACAGCGCAACGGCGATCGAAACCATGGATAGAAAGAGGAAGAGTATGGAATCTATACTTCAATTAGCCATCATGTTCCAGCGTTGTCGCAAGAGGTTGGGGGAGGAGCAGAAGGAGGAGGAGGAAAGCAACACTCACTGAAAATGAACTTCTCAGTCGGCGTCAACATGTACAGAGAAAAAGTGACTTCATATTGATAGCGCTTGCGTTGGAACCAGCGCAGCAGTGAAGACGGATATAATGCCAGCGCGAAGAGAAAGATGATGCCGGCGCCAATGAGGACGGTGGGGAGACTGATGGGTGCGGACAACATGATTGTGGTTGTCGCCGGGTTGAAGAGTTCGTGGATGGATGCGGACATTCAATTGCGGTCGGTGGTGTTTAATGCGGTGTTTGTTTGTTGGATCGCTGTCGGGATTTGTTTTTGGTATGAGAAGACGGGGGCGGATGTGGGCGGAAAGGGTGGTGGATGGAAGCCGCAGATGTCGCGATTGTCAGAACACAAGTCGAAAGAGATCGGGAGAAGAGGAGAGCAATTATGACCAAAGGCAGCAAGATGAAAGGTGAGTTTAGATTTGGACCCTTGGAATCAGGAGAAGCGCAACTCTCGGGAGTCGACAGCCGGCCCGGCCAAACGCTCTGGTGCTGCTTCTTTTGTTTGCATGACGTATCGTCACTCTGTTCTTCCCTAAATTACCTATAGACATCGACACTTCCAAAGGCTTCAATGCTGTCGCTACGCCGTGTGTTCCTCTCCGCGAGGCTAATTCCAGCTGCCCCTCCTTCCGCTCTCCGCGTCTGCTGCTTCACCACAACCACTCCCCTCCCTCAAAAGCCACTTCCACCACGCCCCACAATCGAAGAATCGGACATCACAGAAGCCTTCCTCAAAGGCACAGGACCCGGAGGCCAAAAGATCAACAAGACATCCTCAGCAGTACAATTAAAACACCTGCCCACCGGAATCGTGATAAAATGTCAGGAAACTCGAAGTCGCAGTCAAAACCGCAAAATCGCAAGACGCATCTTGGCAGAGAGGATCGAACTCTTGACTCTCGGAGATGACAGTCGTGCCGCTTTGAAAGCTGAGAGGGAAAAGAAGAAAAAGGCGAGTAAGAACAAGAAGGCTAGGAGAAAGTATCGTAAGCTTGAAGATGGCAACGAGGTTGAAGTCGATGAGGAAGATGAGGGTGAAGACGAGGTGCCAGAGACACGCGATATCGAGGTGCGACAGGATGGCGTGGAAGAATCACCTGCGCCGGCTCCGCACACTGTTCAGTCGCACGACAAGCCAGTCACGCTCGACAAGCCCTGAGAACATTGCATGCTGGTGTTGCACAAACTTCTTCATGCCCTGGCAAGATTGCGCAACTCTGCTGCAATTATATTCTCGCAGTCCACGTCAATGTCTTGCTCTATTTCCATCGACTTGGGTCGAATACGCTCCTCTCAAAAGAGCAGTGCAACCCCCATAACAGGCTCATCCTGCCTTCCTTCCACAAGGATCAAGCATTAACCCCTGCGTTTTGCATGACCAGAACACTGCATGGAAGTTGGAACAAGGATACAGCATTTTACCCCACGCAAGCAGCATCAACATCCCTGCGCACCGTCCACCAAGCACTCGAGCACTCCTCTGCTGCCCACATGCCATGGCTTTCTACAAGCGCTCGAATCGTCGACATGCAGCTGGTGACATGTTGCTTTGCATCCTCTTCCGAAACATGGTCTCGGGCTCCGTCAAGCCATGCAATATTCTCTCTTGGCGCCTATGTGTCACTCCAAGTCTGGACTTTCCATTTTTAGTTTCTTCTTTTATTTGTACGACCTTCTTTCGAAAAGAAAATACTGGAGACGGTTGAAAAGAGGGTTGGAAAGAAAGAATAGAGCATTACGATTAGACGGTAAGGATGTCGATGAATCTGACTTCTCGCCGCCTGGCTTCGGCTCTCGGAAAACAATGAAGAATGATGGGACGAGAAAGAAGAAAGCTGCAGAAAAAAACAAAACAGGGCAAGCATTCAAATGTTTGAGATGCAAGAAAGAAGCGAAGGGGATATAGTGAGAGAACAAGAAAATCAAACAGTTCAGGGTCGTCGTGAAATCAGACCCTCGCAAACAGATGGAACAAGAACGCAATCATTCAAATCCCTTTCCCAATAACAGTGTAGAAAAGACGTGTATACTTCCATCTTTTTCCCATCTGGACTCCTCCTCTGATAGAACTCCCGGGCATGTTAGAAATAAAGATCCAGCCGTCAAGAATGATGATATAGATGGCGCGCACAAATGTTGTTGATATGCAAATAGAAACGTCGAAAATGTGTCTGGCCATGTCGTGAAATTTGGTCGAAATCAAGAGTGGAACAAATCCCAGGCGCGCGAGCACAAGCGCAAGAACTCATCTCTCTTTTCTTGGTTGCTCATGCCAGAGCGCCAGTCGGCACTGGCATCGGGGTGGTATGTGGCCCGTTTGGCCTCTTGCTGGCCTAGCGGGCTGCCGTGTTCACGCTCGTATTCGTCGCGAGGGCGTCTTCTACCGGCCATTTGGGACTGGCTGTGCTCTGACCTGAGGGCGTCGACACGTGCAGCTCCGGAGGCGTGGGGTGACTGACGCTGAGGAGGATGGGGATACGACTGCGGGTGCCCGGGGTGTTGGGATTGCTGGCTCGGGGGCATTGGCGAGGGGGGTGTGGGTGGTTGTGCGCCGCCATAGTGCACAATCTTTGGCAGCAGATCTTCACGTCCGCGGGACATTTCCTGCACAGCCTCTTCCGCGCTCTTGAATTCCCGTCCACGTCCCGTGGGAGGGCCCTGGTTGTGTTGATGCTGCATCATGCTGGGACTCTGGAGAGGAGGGGGACCAATGCTGGGAGAATGGCCAGTTGCGAACATGGCAGTCGGTGGGCGAGCCGATGGAGGTGCTTGTAAGCTATCGTGGGCGAAGACGTCAGAGATTGGAGGAAGACGGTTGGCAGTCTGTGTGGCAGGGACGTGGTGGATGTGGCTAGTTTGGCTGAGACCGCTAGGTTGATGTGCGTGCGGGCGCAAGCCTGTGAAAGAGTGGTGCAGAGGAGCAGATTGAATAACGCGCTCGTTAGAGAATGTAGCAGCTGATGGAGCTGTGATGGACAAGCCCGGAGGAGGGCCCTTTCTTCGCGATGTTGAAGGCGTTCTCTGAGGCATGCCAAACTGTGCTGACTCGGCGCCGGGACCAGTGCCGGGTGCGTCAGAAGGAGGCTTCACGCCCTTTTGGCGCGCCTCAATGATCTGACGTTGCTGCTCTCTTACGTCTAAACTGCGTTGGAGTTGCGACCTCATGGTCGGGTCTTGAGTCTGGAAACCTGGCGACAGGCACGCAACACCGAGGTCGTGGATAGCAAGTCCAGCTGAGTCTCTTGCTGTCAAGGGAGCCGGACGGGCAGTCTGAGGACCACGGCCAGTAGCTCCGTGTACGGACAGGTCAAGTCTTCTTGGACGAGGTTTTGCTGATGGGTTGGGCGAGGCCGGTGGCTCCTTCTTAATTTTTGTGACGGATCGCAGTCCAGCAGCGCGAGCACTATCGGTCATAGTTAGTATAAAGATGAAGTCAATGAGCATGGAGATGTGATACCTCTTGGGAGAGACGTTGTCTTCAACACTGTGCCTTGGCGCAGATCTGGGAGAATCCCCAACAGTAGTTGGCGCGTTGGTGCCAGGAGGAGTGGTTCTTGTTGCCATTGGAGGAGCAGAGGCAGCGAGATGGGCAAGACTGGACAGTCCTTGGTCTCGAGGAACGGCGTGAGCAGTAGGTGCAGCAATGATGGTCGTCATGGCGCCGGGACAGGGTGCGGCGGCGACGATGATGGTGATAATGGACAATTGACGGGCAGCTGCAGGGTCAGAAGGGGATCACAACGAGTGGACTCGAAGGCACACACTATTGACGGAAGAGATGCGGCGATCGGCAGTCAGCCTTTCCTTAGCAGGCGCTCTTTATCGGACAGGCGGCTAGGATACGAGTATTGGCACAATTGCGTTGCAGAGGTGTCGAGTTCTTGGGAAAGCGAAGCGCTGCGATAATAGAGTACGTGGTAGGGAGCACGCAACGAATAGGCAGTTGCAGAAAGAGACAAAAGGACGCTTCCGCGGGAAGGGAAAAAAGCGTCAGCCTCGCTCAATTCAAAAGGGTTGACGGCCACGCGCGAAGGGGCACGGCGGACGTCTGCTAAATCTACGTTGAAGAAGGCAAGCGAGACGGCCGCTGTACATGGAACGACCACTGCTTTAACCTGTGACAAAAACAGAATTAGCCTCTGCCCCCAAACCCAGCTGTCCCCCCATATCTTTTCCTTAAAGGGACGTGAATGGCCTGTGCGAGCTCCCCTGTGAACCAAAGAGACGGCCTTCTTACCTAGAGCAGCATGACGATGGCAATGTCTTGACTACTTGGCACCGTTTCACTTCTGCCCGCGGACCAGCCATGGGAACAGCGACGTCGATTGGTGACTTTGAAGCCTGTCCCGTCGACTTTCACCACGTCTTTGGTCGTCGCCAATCGACGACAGCCAACAGTTCAGCCAACACGGCCTCGCCGTCTCACGACCGCGCAATAGCTCGCAAAGCGCGTTTCGACCAATTGCAATCTTGCAACATGCGCTGCTGCAGGCGCACGCCCCCCTGCAAGGTGAAGTGAAACAATCTGCTAGCGGGAGATCCGTTCGCCGTGCGCGCCCGGAAGTCTGGATCCATTCTTGAACTCTGTTCTGTTGACTCTCCTTTTTCTCCTTGGTCTGCTTTTGGCTGCTGTTGACTCGAGCATAAAATTGATTTATATGGGTCACAACCAGCAACTCGTTCTCACCACGGAGCTATCGTCGAAGACTGCTGTACAGTAGTTCGTTCGATATGCGGCTTGCACCTGTCGCCCTAAGATAGCAACGATGCGATTGCGAGGCATCCTGCACCCTTGTTTAGTTAAACATATTGACTGAAACCGTCGTGATCGTTGATGTTGTTGCAACTCCTGCGTATCACGCATCGGTTTCGCTCTTTTGTGGATCAGGAATACGGTGCTTGGTTAATGTTGCTGTATGAGCATCGCCTTGAAATCGGGCCGCCAGCCCTGTTTAAGAAGTGTTTGTTCAGGTTTTGTTCTGTTCGCCGGCATGAACCATCTTAGAATTGATTCACGCCCCAACCTCCCAAACGTTCTTCAAACGTTCTTCTACATCGACGCGCTCAAACCGGTTTTCGTCATCTGCAGACCTTCACCGTCCAGACACGCCTGCGCCGCCGCGCGTCTCACTGGCAGCCATATGCCTCCCCTCTGCATGCCTTAGCAAGGTCTGTAGAGCGTGTGTGGGCCTATTCCCACGATTTTACCTGCCTTTTGAGTCGTGGTTCTAGGGCTCGATTGCATGTACATTACCCCTCGTGTTAAAGCACTCTCAACAACACGCGTAGCTGTCGCGGAGGTGCCACTTGCCGAGGTGCCCTGTCAGTGGTTGCAGAGTCGTCCCCACCACCACTTTGCAACCTTGTAGCAGCTGTCTCGACTCACAATGTCCTCGAGTAGCGCATCCTACTCGCGCCAAGTCTCTGCATTCAGCAGGTGATGGACAGACGACTGCATCCCACTCAACTTGCATTTTATATCAACCAACACGAGTGGACAATATGTTTCCCGCGCGCCTCCTGTTCTCCGGGTCCGTAATCAACACACCAGAAAACATTACTTGCTCATCCAATCTGGTTGTACTATACACCACCACCTTGGCGCCTGGCGCTTCTTGCGCACATGTATTTGCTGCATATCGCGTACATCGCTTGCGGCAATCTCGACCATCCTAGTCGTCTCACCCGCAGCACCCGACTTGCCGACAATCGTGCGGCTCAATTCGAATATTGGTGTGATCGACGGCAGGCCGCGATCGTTTCAGCATCGTTTGACTGCTTGTATATTGCGGGGGTATATCGAACAATATTGATCCACACAATACTCTATACAAGAAACGTATCATATAATGAGACAACGACTACATGGTCGAGCAAATCAAGTCATCGTTGACAATCGAAGCACTGCCAAACGAATCCGCAACATTAGGCAAAACGACAACATGTCACAAAGTCGAAGATGAAGGTGCGCCTCATCCGCATGGCAAGCCCGGTGTGTGTCACGAGAGTACTGTAGGACAACGCCTGAGACCTGTATCACTCTTGTGTGTCGATTCTCATATCGGCAGCACTTCCACAATCAAGATTGAGATGCTCAAGGGATCCAAATTGCTGGAAATCAGTCGCAATCCTTCATATTGCACTTGAACTTCTGATCTTCATTTCCCGACAAATTGCGATTCGTCGAAAGCATTGTCATCTACCCCAGCCGTTCGTCACGGATAGAATGTGTAGCAAAATCGAGAGGACACGAAATGAAGCAATCATGATGGCAACGGTCGGTATGGCTTCCGGATAGAATTGCGACGACTTTTACGACACGACAAAGCCCTGAAGTGAGAACAACAAGATAAATTTACTTGAACATAGCTTACGATGCCACACTTCTGGTCCGGCCAGCACAGGTTGTCGTCCTCAACACTTTTCTCGACGCTGATCCAAGCCCGAGATGTTATCATGGCGGGATTGAATTTCTCCGAATCCACCTCACGGAGGCAACTTGGATGTCGGATTGAGGTACACCCCGGCGTACTTGTGTGCATCAGCCCAATCCATGAGTGCCCACCAGTTCCCACACACGTGAGTGTTGTTGGCAGAGAAAGGTCCCAGGATACCCTCAAATCTTCTCTCAATCGTGTTGTCGGCATGACACATGACTGACTGCCGCAAGAACTCGGCACAATGATACAAGTGGTCAGCCTCAATTTCATCAGGGACGACTCCATTGATGGCCTTGTCAATTGTTTGTTGCAATAGCCACTAGGAAATTATGGTCAACACTAGGAATCGATCTCTGGTACACGACAACTCACAACGCAATGCAATTCGTGATATCCACCAATACCGAAGAATTCACCGGGTCGACTTTCGAATGCCACACGGCCGTGTCTCGCTCGGTGCAGGATCTCGTGCCATGCTGGATATGCCTTTGTCTTCTCCCCCATGAAGCTCTCATTCCGATGGAAGACTTCGGTATGTTTCTGGACTGAAGACTGGTCAGCCTGGCCATAGTCTTCGAAGACTCGTTAAGAACTCACACTCAGGTCCCAGCAGCGGTGGCGCTATTCCTGGTGTATGGATGATCTCGCTTTTGTACGGCGGAACGTGTTCAAAGATATCGTAATTTCTCTTTTGAATGACGGAAATCCATATCAAGAGGGAAAATATCACGATGGTCAAGATGCCGTTCATGATCAGGGTCAAGTAGAAGAGCCAATGCGTTTGGAGAGGTGATCGAATCTCGCTTTGGCTTGATGAGCCCTCGCTACTGGCGTCATTATTGTCATCATGGTACTTTTCCATGCTGTCTCGACTTTGCATGAGTGGTAGATTGTTTTCAGAGTTGAACTCCTGACTTTTGAACCGGACGGACATATTCCCGGGCATGATAGGAGTTGGTTTCGCTCAGAAAAAGAAGAGGATGAAAGATAAATGGAGGTCTCAAAGAGGGGTGAGCAGTATATGTAAGTGAGAACTCGTCAGTCACGCGGGCTGCATGGTTCCTCATGCTTACGATTGCTCCCCGTCCCCGTCGCTGTAGAAAAACAAGGGACGTGGTCTTTCGTTAATTCTCAGTATTCTAAACCAGCAACACAACCTTTGTCCGTTTGTGTGGACACGCACAAGGACAAAAGAGTCTCCACACAGACAAGTTCGAACGCAAGCTTAGTTAGGCTCGATTACCATTTCGTATCACAGTAAGTTTCATTTTGGCAGACTGATTCCATGTCTCTTATCTGTGTACGAAATATGGATTATCAACTGTCTGGATACATCTTCTCAAATCCTCCTCTCTCAATTTGTATCCTGCTAACCTTCCTTCAACACATCTCTCCGTGCCACTTCAAATAACGAGTGCGGCATCGCGTCTCTTCTTGGTACCGTGGTAAAGATCGCTCTCACGCTTTTTGTAGGTTGCGTGGTAAATGTCACTCTCAGGAGCAGCTTCACGCTTCTTGTAGGTGGCATGGTAAATATCACTCTCAGGTGCAGCTTCACGCTTTTTGTAAGTTGCATGGTAGATATCGCTTTCGCGCTTCTTGTAGGTCGAATGGTAGATGTCGCTTTCGGGGACGGCTTCACGCTCGAGAATAGCTGAGCGTGTCTCTGAGGGTGATGTTAGCACAATTGGTGCTGCGTATGATTCCTCATGTTGGAGGGCTTACTCAGTGCGTCGTTGGCAGTGGGCATTGCATTGGCGCCTGCAGCAAGGAGGACTACGAATGAGAGGATAGAAGTGAACTTCATGGTGGTGGGTATCTGTTGAGTTGACTTGAAGGACTTGAGTCAATGAGGCAGAGTTGGAGAGCGAATGGAGGATGGGTGAATCGTGTTGCTCATATACTCTTCCGAGATCCATGAGTTCTCGTCGAATGGCAGGTTAGTTTATGCTCAACTGTCCAACATTACTACCATGTCGGTGACGGACCGGACCTGTCCCGCCGTTCTGTGCGCCAATAGTCCCTATTCCCAATCAGAGCTCACAAAACACGACGGTGAGTCGAGAGGATCCAATTCTCACGGATGTGAGCATGAGATGTTGTGCTGTGCGTCGAGCAAATGATCTAGCTAGGGTCTATACGAACCATGCACACCGCCAATGCCGATATCCGACAGCAAGAGTACGACATTGCGTCGATCATGATTGTTCGTATGAGCAGTTTCTGCTTCGGGTATAGCTAGCTGCGAATTCAAGCATGTCAAGCTCTTGCGGGCAAGCATTAGCTCGACTTGGTTGTTCTTTCCTCCGTTGACGTTTCACATTGTGGAACCTTTCTGTCCAAGTAACCCCTCTTTCTGGTGTCGTACAGTCAGCTTTTCGAAGCTTCATGCACTCTGCTTGTCACTTTGCTTCACCGCTATACACCGTGGAGGTCATTCATACAGGTGACATCCTACTGCTTCAGCTGGTGTTCAACGGTGCCATGCATCTCATGCAGGCTTGAAGTACTGCATCATCATAGTGCTCATAGACACGAAGCAGGATGCGCATGCCAGACAACTTCGAAATGCACAAATTGCTTTTTGAGAAGATACTGCACAGCAATCGAGCTCCCTGACTCCTGCAAGGCTTTCAATATGCATATCAAATGCAAGATAGTTTTCATCCCAGAGCCCTGTCCATTGAGAGCCCAGCACGACCACCCTCTCGCTGGACATTTCTTGGATTCTCGAGTCTTCGTGCAGATTCGCAATGAGACATCAGATGGAATGGGTTCTGAGCTTACCGAGAGGTCTTGGTCAATGACCGTCGGAAGATACGATGGGTTTTGGGCGGTGACCATGTCCATTGAAGGTGAGACACGCACGTGCTCTCCTCCAAAAGCCCTACCAATGTCTATCTTCTTGCCTCTTGACGGCTTATGAGGCAAACAGTCGGTGTTCGGCTCTGTGCTTACGGGAGACGTCGATGTTACGTTTGGCAAGTCGACACGGAGACCATGTGCTGCAAGTGATCTTGTGACCACTTTCCTGTTTCGGCATAGGCATCGACTCTGCATCATTTCGGTCAGAGGATGAGACTGGGCATCTGGTGACAGACGTGAAAGCATTCTTGGTAACAGTTTTCCTAGATATCCCGTGGTCAGTCGTTGAGCATCCGAATCAAGTCTTCTTCGGACCGTTCGTTTCTCTCAGTTATGCACCCATGGAGTGTTGTCGCATTTGTATGGCCGACTTACGCAGTCGCCTCTATCCACCTTGCAACACGGGCCTCCTCTTGTGTCCTAGATTATACATCAATACTTCCGAGACCGATTGAAGTATCCATATCAGCCGAGTATGGAGAGTTCATACGCACCATCGGTAGCGGCTCATCCGCTACAGTCTCAACCTACCGTCGTTATGCAGATGATAAAACAGTGGCTATCAAGGAATACAGATTGCCCTTATGCACCACCGACGAGACTCAAGAAGTCAAGTTGGAATACCTTCTAGGGGCTATGGTCTCGAATATGTCTTCGATGACACCAACTCTGGATTTACTCCATGATGCTTCCGTATGCCAATGGTATCTGGTGACGGAACATATACCGCATAGCCTCATGGATTTCCGCCTCAATTTAGGCCCACAAGAGCTCGTCGACATCATATTGAGCCTCGAGGTGGGCATACATGCCATGCATAGTCTCGGTATCTCACATGGCGACATCAAGCTCGAAAATGTACTCCTGACATCGGATCAAAAACCTAAGCTGATTGACTTCGGAAGTGCGACTTTCCATCGCTGCAGAGTTGATGCTCTAGAAGCCGAGACCAACGTGGCGCCTGGCGATTATGGCACACCAGCGTACCTCCCACCTGAAGTCTTCACCTCGTTGGAGTATGACAGGGCGAAGGCGGATCTATGGGCTTTGGGCGTGTTGGCATACGTTCTGTTCGCAGGAAGAATGCCGTGGAAGTTGGCCAGTCTAAGAGACTCGAGATGGCGGGAAGTCTTGGGCATCGAGGTTGCAGACAGCCATTGGTGTGTAGCTCCCAAGTCAATTGTGACTCATGCTATCTGTACTTCCGAGATGGCTCAGGTGGTCGGTGAGGTTCCTAAGACGATTCGAGATACAATAGCAAGATGGCTTGAGATCGATCCGGCACATCGTTCTCATAGTAGTTGAGATTTCAGAGGAAGGGCGAGAATGCGAGATATCAGTCACACAAGCTCCGGTCACAGGTTGTCGTTGTGGCTGCATGACGGCGAGCGGTGTCGCTTCTGGGCCTAGCGATATCGTCGGCCGATAGAAGTATTTTCGAATAGGCAGACGCCAAGCCTCATGACCTATATCAACAAATAGACCTCACTTCGCTCCTGCAGATTTATTTCAGTTTTCTGGAGAGCTGGGCACTTCGCATGAACACAGGCTCTCGATTTTCCCGGACTTGGACAATGTTGTACTTAAGGTAAGAGCGACTGCGGCTTGAAAAAGAAAGTGCACTCGATATCGTGCTGTTTCCTAAAGAAAGTGCATCTCAATCGTACACCTCGATGAGGAAGGAGCCATGGTCGACGCATCGTTCGCCCGGGCACGATAGCAAGGAAACGTGGGTTCAGAAATACAGTACAACTGATAGATCAGTTCCCAGCCTGCATGGTCGAAGGAACGGGAGAAGAAGTATGAGGAGACTGTACGTTCCCATACAGGCTGTGTCATTGAAAGAATTGCCGAGAAGAGAGATGTTCGGTTACCTGCTCGTGTGGTCTACTGATTCCAGGGTTACATTTTTCGAGGTTCGAAGGACTTCATCGGCTTCTGGATACGCCTCGCAGGATCACGAACTGACCACCCCATTGATGGGATTTCTGGCGCCCTTCTTATCTTTCGCTCGAACTTTCTGACAGCAAGAATTGACGACACGCCGCTCAGACTCGTTACGAGAGCCGAATTCTCGGAAACCCTCACCAACCCTTGGGCGGCAAACCCCGCATGGAGAGCACACGCTTGGGCCAACTCACAATTTGCGTATGGATAGGGCCACTCACAAGATAACAGAGGCGCGTCGAAGTCTACGAAATCTCATGGGCACGCGTCGTCTCACGGCGAACACCAGAGTTATACAGCATCCGATGTCAAGGCCAAGGCACGCTCGAAAAGCATGATTGTCTCTTGGCCGCTCTTGTTCGCATACCAAGTGTACGCCACTATCAAAGAAGAATTGAGAAGCGTCTCTTGTCGCGGCTCTGCCTCCTTGGCACCATCAGATGCTGCATGCCATTGGACGCAATATAGGCTGGCGACTCTTATCTCGACGTGGCGGCTCCTTCATCCGGCACAACCGCAACCTGATCCGAGGTCATCTCGCCTACCTATCTTCTTACAGGACTAATGTTAACGGACGTAATCCTCATGGTCCGCTATCGTTGACAGGTGCGTAGCAGAATTGTCAATTGGGCGTCGTTCGATGGTGGTCAGGTCTTCTCAGGCGTAGTAGCATGTCCCTCGAGCTGTTGAAGCCTTTTACAGATTCTTGTACAAACAATGGGAGTTGTTCTCTGTTGCTTAACTATCTGCCCAGACCCTTACGACTTTTAGCACCGGTGCTTTGAGACCATCACGCCCATAGTGGGTCGTTGGACCGATAGCAGTGATCCGACTGCTGAGTGCTACCCCCGAGTCGACCGTTCTTGCTCAGCAGATCTCTACAATCGATCAGCGGCTAAATACCCTGTAGCGAATCGTAATCCGAAATGCTATCACAATACTATGTTGACTAACTGAAAATGCGCTGAGGTAGGGTAAGTTAGTCAAGCCCTGATGTGAATGGTACCAGCCATAGACGTCAAGCTATTTTTTGCCTTCTGAATCGTTCGAATACGACCTTCGATGCTTCTTTTCACATCATTTGGCTTATCATTATAGCCAAGACGAGGCCAATGAAAGTTAATCCTTCCGATACCTAGGATAGTGTCAATCAATTGACCTTCCCATTGAGGTTATCTCGCCTGTAGCTATCTATCGCACCGCAAGGTGTGTTGCAACATATTTCTACCACGTATACGCATATAAGTACAAGCTTGCTCTCGAGCATCAGATTTGCTACTCATCTTTCTCGACATCTTTCTTGTTTTCGACGTCGCTCGACAACATGCCTGGCTTTCTCAAGAAGTTAGGTCTCGGCTCGACCGAGGTCAGCGAGGGTGTTGCTGTCGACGAGATTCATAGTTCTGGCAACTCTAGCCCCAGGGGCGAGCCAAATGAGAAGGACATCGGTGTCTCCTCAGCTCATGAGCTATCGGAAGAAGAAGCTGCCAGGCGTCTCAAAGGTACGCTCCATTTTGGTTTCTTTGTTGTGCTTGTAGCTGACTGAATGCGCAAGTCTTCAAGAAAAACGCAGACGCGCTTTGGGATCCCAACCTCGAGAGTGATGATCTTCACGCAGTTGATGAAGCTGTCGGACATCACGACAAGGATGGTGAGAATCAACTTGTGCATGAGCTTGTGGAGAACTCGCCGTATCCAGAAGTCCGAGCTGCCGTCAGAAATTACGATGTTGATGTGTAGGTTTACACCGATTCTTCGTTTTTCCCCTTCAATTAGCAACTAACACCGCATAGACCATGCAACACTATCCGAATGTGGGTAATTGGCATGCTTATGACTACCATCGGCTCAGGTCTGAACATGCTTTTCTCCCTACGTTCGCCCTCGATCACCATTACCTCTTACGTTGCACAACTCATCGTCTACCCTGTGGGTGTTGCATGGCACAAAGTCATGCCTGATCGCGAACACACGACCTTCGGCATCAGATGGAACCTCAACCCAGGTCCTTTCAACTTCAAGGAACACGCTATGATCGTTATCATGGCCAACGCCTCTTTCGGAACAGGTGTCGGATATTTCACCGACATCCTTCAGGCTCAACGCGGATTCTACAAATTCAACTGGGGATGGGGCTTTGGAGTTCTTGTCGCTCTGAGTACCCAGTGTGTTGGTTTTGGTCTTGCTGGTCTCTTCTCTAGATGGCTCGTTGAGCCCGCCGGCATGATCTGGCCTCAAGACTTGGTCAACTGTGCTTTCATGTACACCCTTCATGACAACTCGAAGACCGATCCTGCTAAAACCAATGGCTGGCGTATCAGCAGATACCGCTACTTCTTCTACGTCTTCATGGGGTCCTTCTTGTACTACTGGTTCCCTGGTTACATCGCTCAGTTCTTGAGTGTATTCGCTTTCCCTACTTGGATCGCTCCTAACAACATCACAGTCAACAAAGTTTTCGGAGGCTACAGCGGCATGGCACTTTTGCCTATCACATTTGATTGGACTCAAATCACTGGATACGTTTTCAGTCCCTTGATTCCTCCATGGCACGCCATCGGCAACACCTTGATCGGTCTTGTTCTCTTCTACTGGATCACTGCATCGGCTGTTCACTTCAGTGGAACTTGGTATGCCGATTATCTGCCATTCAGTGACTCCAGTTCCTACGATAATACCGCCGGTGTCTACAACGTGTCAAGAATTCTCACTCCTGATATCACTCTGGATCTTACCAAGTACAAGGAGTACTCGCCTCTCTTCTTGTCGACTACTTTTGCGCTCTGCTATGGTCTCTCCTTTGCTGCTATCTCGGCTGTTGTGGTTCATACCATTCTCTTCCATGGAAAGTTCATCATCGACAGATGGCGACGTTCACGCGACGAGATGCGTGATGTCCACCAAGAGATGATGGACAAGTATCCCAAAGTACCTGCCTGGTGGTTCATTTCGTTGCTTGTTGTCTGTATCGGACTTTCCTTCGCCACAATCTATGCTTATCCCACCGAAATGAGTTGGTGGGCACTCATTCTTGCCTTCATCATCTCGTTCGTTTGGTTCGTGCCAATTGGCATGGTGCAGGCAATTACAAATGTACAGGTGAGTAACAGTGTGTGGTTCGAGAAGAGGGTGCAAAAAATATGATCTGGTGACTTTTTGGGATTTTTTGGCGACGTTCACCCCTGGGTTAACCATGAATCTTGGCACCTCCTTCCTATGACTATCTACGGAACACTACTGACTATCTTGCCTTTAGCTTGGTCTCAACGTCTTCACTGAGTTCCTTATTGGATACATGCAGCCTGGAAAGCCCAACGCCATGATGTTGTTCAAGACCTACGGCTACATCACCATGACCCAAGGTCTTGCCTTTACTCAGGACATGAAGCTCGGTAAGTCAATCTGAGCCCAATGACTTAGGCTACAATTCACGAACTGTCTGCTAATTGTTCACTCGTGTAGGTCACTACCTCAAGGTCCCCCCACGAACCATGTTCCTCGGCCAGCTGATCGCCACCATCTGGTCCTGCATCGTCCAACTTGCCGTCTTCGAATGGGCCTTCGGTGGCGGTATCACCGATCTATGTGCTCTCCACCAAGTCAACCACTTCACATGTCCAGGCGGCCGCGTTTTTT
>Ga0181467_100747_pt1 | contig 15998 bp, 19 predicted proteins | sample InSIn5gowninarea_2_FD_119079 | JGI IMG/M metagenome (GOLD analysis project Ga0181467, IMG submission 119079) | Clean room microbial communities from NASA Spacecraft Assembly Facility at Jet Propulsion Laboratory, Pasadena, California, USA -... ... | reverse complement strand
GAGTGGTTGCTCGCGTGAAGTCGGCATGAGCCGGGCCAGAGTGAAGGTTCAATCCAGCCTATTCCGTGAAGCCCGGAAACCGGCTGCGATCCGTTCCACCGGCGGCCACCTTGTGCCCTTCTGACCAGGCGTCCTGGCGCGGCCATTTCAACCTATGGCTGCGCTACTGCTGAGAATGGGTGTTATGGACCGGAAAATGGAAGAGCGTATGACAAGCTGAGGTTGTGTGGTAGAGACTGTCAGAAAACCCTATAAACCTTACATAAGGAACAAGCGCATTTGGAGCTCTAAGATGGCTTCCTGCGGTCCCGTCCGAACATATTTATGTAAGATTGAAGGCCTATGAAAAGGCAGAAAAGATGGCAGAAGATATCGTATAGTTCATGCGAAGAAAAACAATCAACTTAAACATATAAAGAGAAAACATATCTGCAATGATGATTTTTTGGAGAAAATCTCTAATCATGATATCGGTCCCAAAAACAGGGACCCACAGTTACATTGATCACTTGCAATCACAAGCGGATATTGTGTTCAAGCACCCACAGAACATGAAGCACATGGGGCTTAATCAATTTACAAAAAAAGTTCTGCCTCTTCTTTCTCCCTCTAAAAGAGAACTAGACTACTTTGGTTTCGTAAGAAATCCTGTTGATTGGTTGTGGAGTTGGTACTGCTACAGAAGTAGACCGGAAATAATAAACAGGCCTGCTTCTACTGCAAGCATTACATTCAAAGAATTTATTCGCAGCTACCTTGAGCCAGACTCTCCGCCATATGCGAATGTAGGACGCCAAAGCGCCTTACTGACATCCCCCAATCCTCCATACAAAGCAAACGTGATTTTCAAATACGAGAATCATAATTCTGCTAACGAATACTTATCAAGCAAGATAGGAATTCAGGTGAAGCCATGCAAAATTTTAAACCAATCCCCTCAAAGAGAAAAAGACATTTCCCGGGATGATGTATCCCTACTGGAAAGAGAAGTACCTTATGAGTTTGAAATTTACGAGTCTGCTAAATAAACTTAAGGATAATTAACATGACTACTATTAATCTATCTGGTACCAGCACTGCTGATGCGCAAGTAATCACCAAGGATCACTTCGGCGGTAACTATTTGTTCCATTCGTATAGTACAACCAACGGAAGCCCTGCAGATTTTGCCATCAAAAACCTTGGATTGACCACCCTTAGATTTCCTGGGGGAGGGACAACAGAAGAAAGATTTGATATCAAAAATCCAGATAAGAAAATCTTAGATGATGGCAGCACCGCCACAACATTAACTGAGATATTTACTTATGCAGGGAACAACAGCCTTTCCTTAAAGATTGTTATCCCTATGGACATGTTTAAATATCCGGGTACCGGGACTCCGGTTGGGCGAGAATACAACAAGCAACATTTAGAAGAATTTATCAACAAGTGTATGACTCTCGCTGAGCAAAATGGGGTTTCCATTCAGGCATTTGAGCTTGGTAACGAATACTGGGGAAGAGACTCGCGATCTCCCATCCAGCGAAGTGAAGACTACGGTTTACAAGCAGCCCACGCGACGAAAATCATAAATGACTATCTAGCAGCCAATAACCAAGGAATTTCCTTCGACCCTGAAATTCTTGTGCAGTTAGGTGCCTATGTGCCTGGTCAAGAGGTTCCTGGCGGACCTCAAAAGTGGCCTGATTTGTCTGCCAGTGAATCGAACAGTCTTATACTTGATAGGTTCCAATTAGTTGCAGGGGCATTGGGAGGAGTCGATGGCTTAGTGATGCACCGTTATCAGAACGGCTCAATGAACAGTTTTGATGCGTACATTGGCCATAGCCTTAGAGAGCAATGGGTGAGTGAGATCAACAGTGCTGGCTATAATGGCCGCCTACTTAAAATGCACTGGACAGAGTGGAATTCCCACCATCTAAATAACAGTTTAGAATATGGTTTGAGACAGGGTTCCAATTTAGTGAACATGTTTACTTCTGGTCTGGCTGTAAAAGATGCTGCTGGACCTTATGTTGCATCTATGGACGTCTGGCCTATTTTTGATAACGGTAGCTTGAACTCTCTCGCCTATCAATCTGGTGGCATAAATATTCTTACTCCCGGTGGTAAGGCGTTTCAAATGATGTCAGAGGAGCTGGTAGGGCTCAAGGCTATTTCCATCAGCAACTCAGATAGTTCCGTTCACATTTCCTCCTTCCTTCAGGAAGACAGAAAATTAGTTGTTTTTGTTAGTTCTAGAAGTGATGTAGCCAGTACTGTAGACCTCTCGCTTGGAAATCTTACAAATGGATATCATCACGTTTGGGGTAAATCTCTCGACGTTGTTGGGAATGGACCAGTTAATGTCAAAGAAACTTCCAGCCAGATGACGGTTCTCAATCGGGGTGATCTCTTTACAGACTCTGATCCAAATATAGATTTGTCTTTGCGTCCGTATGAGGTTGTCAGATTGGTCTTTTCCTTCAACACCGCTGGAGTGAAGATGACTGGTGATAAGACAGATTCATTCAATGACCGTCTTGTCGGAAGTGCTTTCAATGACACGTTGCAGGGATTTGGAGGAAACGATGTTCTTTATGGTCAGAGCGGCAACGACGCTTTGGATGGTGGATTAGGCAACAACACCCTCTTTGGAGAGGACGGAAACGATAGACTCATTGGCCGTGATGGCCTTGATAGCCTGAATGGTGGAGCTGGGATAGACACTATGACCGGTGGGCTCGGCAACGACATGTATTGGGTAGATAATTTAGGAGATGTTCTCATCGAGACTGCCACTGGAGGAGTTGATCGCGTTGCGACTTCTATTACTCTTGATCTAGATGGAAATACCGGCGCCTATATGAATGTTGAGCATATTACGCTTCTTGGGACCGGCAGTCTCAATGCCTATGGATCTGGCAGTAATAATGGTCTTCTCGGCAATGCTGGCCAGAACATCATACATGGTCGAGTAGGCAACGATGTCTTGGATGGAGCTGCCGGCAACGACACGCTCAATGGTGGAGCCGGTACGGACAGCTTTGTATTTCGCCGTGGCTATGATCAGGACACGATCATGGATTTCCAGGACAATGCTGATACAGTCCGTCTTCTTACCTTGGGAGTTACCACCTTCGCACAGGCAAGCACTTATGCAACACAGGTTGGAGCCAACGTGGTATTTGATTTCGGCGGCGGCGATATGCTGACGATCCGTAACATTACGATCAATGCGCTAGCAGATGACATCATCTTTGTCTGATCCAAAATGATCCCGCCGTTCTAGGCGGGGTTGCCCTATGGGTATCTCTTGGCGTGACAAACTGTAAATAATGGTTAATTAATTGAAGTATTTTACTATTGCTGTTGCTGTCGTTCTGATGCTGGACAGCCATATATCAGCTGCTGCGGTTGAAGCTGAGGGCAGTGTCATTCAAGGCATGGCCTCTGTCATTGATGGCGACACCATGGAGATCCATGGATCCCGCATCCGCTTGCACGGCATCGACGCAGCCGAAAGCGTAACCACCCGGTTTGCACCGCGGCCATTTTTCATTGACAGGCGTTGATGATGTTGTGTCTCGCGCTACGGCTCTCCGTGGTAGGCTCAGTCCATGGAGATTGATCGGGACAAGATCGACGAGGCTGTTCTGGCGCTGCTGTGGTTGACGCTGCATGACGAGAGGCGGGCGTGGAAGGGCTTCGACTGGGACGCCCTGGAGCGGTTGCATGCCAGGGGCCTGATCGCCGATCCGGTCAACAAGGCAAAGTCGGTCATCCTGACCGATGAGGGCCTGCGGCAGTCCGAGGAACTCTTCCGGGCGCTGTTTACGCGGCCTCGGTCTTGACTGTGCCCATTGGCGTCCAGTTCCAAGGCAGCAGTTCGCCGAGACGGGTGTTCATGTGATCGTGGATGCGGTCCAGGACATCGGCAAGATAGGCCTGCGGATCGAGCCCGTTCATCTTTGCCGTTTCGATGACGGTCAGAGCGCGAGCAAGCGTTTCGCCGCCCGCGTCCGAGCCCGCAAATAGCCAGTTCCGTCTGCCGACACCAATTGGCCTCAGGGCACGCTCGGCCGCATTGTTGTCGATGGCCACGCGCCCGTCCTGGAGGAACAGCGTGAGGGCAGACCAGCGGCTCAGCCCATAGCGGAAGGCCTTGGCCAGATCGCTTTTTCCGGGGATGCGCGTCAGCTGCGTTTCGGCCCAGTCCCGGAAGGCATCGATCTTCGGCTTGGTTTCCTTCTGGCGCAGGGCCAGCCGCAACTCGGCGGGCTTGCCGCTGACGGCGCGCTCGATGTCGTAGAACTTGCCGATCCGGTCGAGTGCTTCGAGCGCGATTTCGGATTTTGTCGCAGCCCAGACATCATGGAAGTCACGGCGCAGATGTGCCCAGCAGGCCGCCTCGCGGAACTGGCTCTTGCCCTCCAGATCGGTGGCATAAAGCTTGGCATAGCCCTTGTAGCCATCGGCTTGAAGAATGCCGCCGGCCTGGCCCAGATGGCCGAGGACATGTTCTTCCTTCCAGTCCGGGGCGAACTGATAGACCGCGCCGGGCGGGGCCTTGCCTGCCCAAGGGCGCTGATCGCGGACGTAAGCCCAGATCCTGCCCTTTCTCACACCCTTGCCGAGCCCCTTGTCGCTCTTGCTGCGATCGAGGACCCGGATGGGCGTGTCATCGGCATGGAGCAGATCGCTGGCCATGATCTCGGCCTCGATCTTTTCGATCAGCGGCATCAGGGCTTTCATCGCCCTGCCGCACCAGTCCACGAGCGTCGTGTCGGGGATATCGGCGCCCATTCGGGCAAAGATCTCGTTCTGCCTGTAGAGCGGCACATGATCGTCGAACTTCGAGACCAGGACATAGGCGAGCAGGTTCGGTCCCGCCATGCTGCGGGGGATCGGTCGGCTGGGTGCCGGGGCCTGGACGATCTTTTCGCAGCGTCGGCAGGACTTCTTGATGCGCGCGATCTCGATGACCTTCAACTGCGCGGCGATCATGTCGATCAATTCGCTGACATCCTCACCGATCACCCGCAGATCGCCGCCGCAATCAGGACAGTTCTCGCCGGGATCATACGTGCGACGTTCGCGCGGCGTGTCCTTCGAGACTTTCGGGCGGCGGCGTTTGGCTTCCTGGGGTTCAGCCGGTTCCGGAGCCTGAGCTTCCGTGTCGGGCCCCTCCTCGGCAGCGGGCAACGGGTCATTCGCCTCCGCCAAGGCCAGTTGCAGGTCTTCCAGCGCCAGCTCCAGTTGCTCGATCTCGCGTTCGATCTTTTCCGAACTGGCTCCGAACTTCTGCTTCTGCAATTTGGCAATCCGGACGCGCAGCGCCTGAACCAGCAGATCATGCGCGCGCAAGCTGGCCGTCATCTTCTGGTTTTCTGCCTGCAACGCGGCAATGATCGCCTTCAAGGCGGCGGGATCATTGGGCAGTGGCGTGGTCGTTCCGGACATGGCGATGGATACCATACCCTCATGTCGAACGCTACAAAAAGACGCAATTACAAAAGGATAAATCACCCGACCCGGGCTGGCGGTGCGCCCCAGTCCGGCCTGCGCCAGTCAATTCCCTCCCACAGCATGGCCAGCTGCGCCGATGTCAGACGCGCAGTCCCGTCCTTGCCGCTTGGCCAGGGAAAGCGCCCGCGTTCCAGCACCTTGTAGTAAAGGCAGAAGCCTTGGCCGTCCCAATACAAGAGCTTCAATCGGTCGCCACGCCGACCGCGGAACGCAAACACCGCACCGCCTGTCGGCTTCTGGCGCAACTGATCCTGCGCAAGGGCTGCCAAACCCCCGATGCCCTTGCGCATGTCAGTCACCCCGCAGGCCAGATAAACCCGGACACCGGTGCCGGGCCCGATCATGCCGCCTCCACCACCCGGATCAACCGCGTCAGCGCAGCCGCATCCAGCATCGGGTCGAAGCGCAGGCTCCGGCCATTGGCCAGCTGAAGCTCGATCAGGGCGGAGCGCTGCGGCGCCGGATCTCCAGCCAAGGAAGGCACCGCCAATTCGGCGGGCGCGCTCAACTCCACCGGCAGGAACAGAGCCTCCGGAAGCGGCGAAAGCAGCCCCTTCTTCTTCAGCTCATGACGCCAGGCATAGAGCTGCTGGCGGGTCACCTCATGGCGCTGCGCCACTTGCGTCACCGTCGCGCCCGCCACCCCGACCGACAGCACAATCCCGCGCTTCTCCTCGTCGCTCCAGCGACGCCGCCGTTCCGGACCCAGAATGTCACCACGCATCGAAAGCTCCGCATAAGACACGTCGTTAACGACGTCGCTATGCACGTGTCTTAGCCGATCACCCCCACGCTCAGGCAGGCGGTGGAAATCGGGTGGTTACCCGAAAGCGGGCAAGTCTGCATTGAAAACGACGGGTCAGCGTGGCGATGCGAGCAGGCCGCAGCGTTGACACTTGCCGACAAGATCGGCCAGTCCCCTGTCCGATGTGAGCAAACCGATATGGACTGCTATGGGCGGATCGTTGCAAGATGCTTCAGCAATCGCAAAGACCTCAACAAATGGATGGTGGGTGAAGGCTTGGCCTTCGCCTATCGCCAGTATTCCTCTGAATATGTCGATGATGAAGTTCGGGCACGTGAAGCTGGAAAGGGCATGTTGCGGACGAAATTCGATATGCCTTGGGATTGGCGGAAAAGGTCACGCAAGTCGGAAGTCCTGATCGAGACACCAGAGATGCTGCAAAATCTGGTCCAGAGATCCTACTCCTGCAGTCCTCGACGGACCTGCTCCGCGATTGGAAGCTGCGATGAAGCGCTCTGGTATCTGGAAACCTGCTCTTGGGGCGGACGCCTTGATCGCGACAGCGACGGCATTCCTTGTGAAAACATCTGCTGAAGAGGTCAGCCAATGAATAACCGCACGATCATAATCCATGGTCATGATCTCTGTCGTGGCCGCGCCGCTCGCGTTCAAGAACCCGCTCCTGCTCCCTGACACGCTCGGCCTCCCGCACCCGTTGCCGTTCATCGGCCAAGCGCTCCTGCTGTAGGCTAGCGATGCGCTCAGCCGCTGCAACCGGGTCGATGCTCCGCGCCGCCTCGCGTAACCGCTCGGCTAGGCTCCTGGCACTCTCCCGTGCCCTTCCCTCGCCAGGGTCCGGTTCGCCGCGTTCCTGCCAGGCCTCGTAGGCCTCCCGCAGCTGTGCCGCCAATTCCTGGGCTGCGCTCCGATCTGAGCCTCGGCCAGGAAGCTCCCGCTGCTCCCGGCGCTGTCCTCCTCCGGCATGCGCCAGTTCGTGCCCCGGTGCCAAACGCTCCATGGTCCGCCCCAGCCACTCCCGCACCTGGTCCGACAGCCGCTCCGCCACCCGCGCCACCTCGATGGCCTGCGCCTTGACCTCGCGCCACAGCTGCACCGCTGCCACCTCGATGCCGCGCTCCTTGAGTTGCCAGGCCCCGAGGGAGAGCTGCGGCAGGGGCGTCCGGCCCAACTCCACCGCCCGCACCGTCTCATGCAGGGCCAGGGCCTCGTCGCCCCGCTCCCGCGCCTGGACAGAGCGTTCCAGGGCCTCCTCGCGCTGTGCCTCCAGCGTTCGGTGATCGATCCGCGCTTCATGGCCGCATCGCTCCAGGGCATGATTGCTGTCGTGCGCCCAAGCCTCGCGCCAGTCTTCCAGCAGCTCCTTGGCGTTCCAGTCGCGGTTCTTGGTGGTGAACCCCTCCGGGCCGATCTCGCGGGTGGTCAGCAGGATATGCGCATGGTGGTTGCGCTCGTCGCCGATCCGTCCCGGCTCGTGCAGGGCGATGTCCGCGACCATGCCGCGGTCCACAAAGGACCGCTGGCAGAAGTCGCGGACAAGCACGATGCGCTCATTGCGGTCCAGCTCGGCCGGCAGCGCCACGCGGATCTCGCGGGCCACCTGGCTGTTCTTGCGCGTCTCCGCCCGCTCGACCGCGTTCCACAGCGCCGCGCGGTCCTGGGCCCACTCGGGCGAGCGCTCGGGGGCCAGGATTTCCACATGCTCGACACCGCTGCGCGCCCGGTAGTCGAAGCTGAGGCCGGTGCGGTGATCCAGGATCCGCTCGCCGGAACGATAGGCGGCAGCGCCGGTGGCGCTGCGCCCGGCCGATCGGGAAATCATCGTGGCCCGCAGGTGATAGATTGCCATTCCGTGTCGCGCTCAAGCCAGGGGTTCAAAGGGGAGTGCAGCATCCCCTTTGCCCACACAAACGCGCAGCGTTTGTATAAGTGGGCACTTCGTGTCTTGCACTGTAACCGCTTGGAGGTCAGTCTTGCAACCATTACGAGAACGAGGGATTGCAGAATGGCACGGACCATTGATCAGCAGATTGCCGAAGCCCAGGCCCGGCTGAACCGCCTCAGGACCAGGGCCAAGGCCAGCGACACACGCCGCAAGATCATCGTTGGAGCGGTTGTGACCACCGAGGCGCTCAAGGATCCGAAGATCGCCCGCTGGATGGCCGCGACCTTGCGCAAGACCGTTACTCGCGAGGTCGATCAGAAGGAACTGGGGGGACTGCTGGCCGAGCTCGATGCCAAGGCGCAAAGCGCCGGGTCAGGTGAAGCATGAGCGTCAAGGACCCCTTCGAGATCCTGGCCGACGAGATCACCCTGATCCGCCGCCAGATCGACCAGCTGCAACGCACCAGCCTGGACCGCAAGGAAGCGGAAAAGCTCAATGCCGTGGTCGCCCAGGGCCTCGACCGCATGGCCAAGGTCGGCCCGGCTGTCCAGAACCGCATCGAGCAGAGCCTGGCCACGGCCGCCCTCGATCTCCGCCAGCACACCACCTACGCGGCCACGGAAGGCGCCAAGGAGGCCATCCGTGAGGCACAGCTCGAAAGCATCAAGGCGGCAGGAGACCTGCGCAAGGCCGCCGGAGAAGCCCGTAGAGAGGCCTGGAGGTGGTTTGGCGGGTTCTGGGTGTGGTTGGCCTCTGTGGGCGCCACAGGCTTTGCTCTGGGGCTCCTGGCCATGTTCCTGCTGCAGGGCCGCGCCGATGCCCACAAGTTCGGGCAGAGCCCAAGCATCTTCTGCAAATGGGCAGGCGGGGAAACCATGTCCAACGAAGCCGGCGACAAAGCCTGCGTGTTCTGGATCGACACGCCGCCAGAACAGGCTGGGAACTGATCGGGCAATGCGCCTGTGTCTCAGACTGCCCCGCTCGCTAGCGGGGCATACTGGAGAAACAGTCACTCGGAACAAAGACTTTTGAACCAGGCACCTTGTTAACAGCCCTCACAACCCAACCACACAAAGGAAGTTCCGCATAACCTATTGTTTTTAAATAGTTGTAATATTAGATATTTGGCAACCTAAAGGTGATAAAACTGCTTCTCTGTCCCTGCCTTGAGGCTTGACAAAATCTCTTGTCAGAAGCATCTGTTTCCCGTCAGAGCTGAACGAGCTTCCCAGCCAAAGTCTCTAAGTCCTTCCTCGGCTTGGGGACTTTCTCTTTTCCAGAAATGCGCCGGAGAGAAGCTTGTTCTCTTCATCAACCTGCGGTTGTCCATTTGGACAAGTTGCCGGGCGTATCAGCTTCCACCATAACCAGCCCATCAGCCGAGTGGCCTTTGTGTTATGTTTTCTGAGTTCGCGCCGCTCGGCTGGAAAGTTCTTCGTCCTCGATCAAAGGTCAGCCGCATTGTGCAAGGCGTTGTTCATCCGGGTTCCAGCACCCTGGCTGCGCCATCTCGCAGGCAACAAGGAGGCAGGTCGGGCTTGCCGCCCTTGACGGCGGGGTGCGGCTAAGGATTTTGATAGTAGGAAGCGGATTTTCCTGCCTTGGTCAGAGTCATAATGGTAAAAAAGTTTTTGCGTAACAACGACAGCATGGAAGCCGTTGTCCGGGACGTGATCCGTCGGGCATGCACCCTCATGCCTGACCGTGCATCGGCAGAGCGACTGACGGAAGCCGTGCTGTTGCGCGCCATCGCTGAAAACGCCACAGGCCGGCTCACGAATTTTCGGCTGCAGCTCATGGGCATGCTTGATGAAGAGTATCACCTCCGCGGCAGGCATTTCCTGAACTGAGGGGACACACGAAGCCGGGATGTGCTGCCCTATGACCAATGCATCGCCACCGAAAGACGAGCCTGAGTTCCCACCCAAGTTGAAGGCGCTGGCGCAGCGACTTGCAGAGGCGCTCCACAAGGGGCGGGACGATCAAACCAAGGATGACGATGACACAACTTTGGCGCGAGTAATCGCACCGGGGTTTTCCGTGTCATAACACCACTTCTCAGCAGTAGCGCAGCCATAGGTTGAAATGGCCGTGCCAGGACGCCTGGTCAGAAGGGCACAAGGCGGCCGCCGGTGGAACGGATCGCAGCCGGTTTCCGGGCTTCACGGAATAGGCTGGATTGAACCTTCACTCTGGCCCGGCTCATGCCGACTTCACGCGAGCAACCACTCCAAGTGCACGGGCGACATAGGCCGGATCGTCGTCGCCTTCCTCCATGACAGCTTCAAGGTAGGCGGCAATGTCTTCCTCGGTCTTGAGATAGTCGGCGCTGTCGTAGCGGGCAAAGGGTGCTTCCGGCATGGCTAGACGAACCCGACCTGGAGTTGATGCCCCGTGGCTTCGGCATAGCGCCGCAGGGTGGAAATCGACGGAGAAACGCGGCCTGCCTCCAGCCGGGCAATGGCCGATTGGGTAGTGCCGATCTTCTCGGCCAACTCGGCTTGCGTCAGCTTCGCCTCCCGTCGTGCCGTGATCATCGCTTCGATCAGGGCAAACTCCGCGTCGGCCTTGGCGTATTCTTTGCGGACTTCAGGATTTTCCATCAGCCGCTGCTTCAGATCGGCAAGCCTTGTCATGGCGTGACCTCCTTCATCCTTTCACGAGCCAGCTCCAGGGCGGCTTTCGGCGTCTTCTGCGTCTTCTTCGCGAACACATGAAGCACAACGATACGGCGGCCTGTCACGGCAACGTAGATGCCGCGTGCGATGCCTTCCGGGGCCTTCGCACGCAGTTCCCAAAGCTTTCCATCCAGGTGTTTGACATGGGGTTCATGGATCTGATCCAGCCCCATGTTCTCCACCATCTCCATTAACCGCAGAAGCCGAGCCTGGAGCTTGGGCGGCAGGGCAAGGATTTCATTGTCTGCCGCCGCATGGGTTTCCACGATCCATCTCATATCGGCTATATAGCCTATTTGCTATTTTGGTAAAGAGCCTTCCTCTCCTTGGGGCGGGGTTGAGGACTTCACCCTTCTTCTTTTTCTTCTTATCTTCTTACTTCTATGATAAGTAACTAATTGAAATAATGGTATTATATGTGTGTATCGGCTACCTTTTGTATGGCTGACGGCTACTTCTTGTAGGGGTATCGGCTACCTTTTGTATGGCTGACGGCTACCTTTTGTACGGGTGAGCCGGAAAATTCGGCGCAGCAATGTCCCCTATTCCAAAGCGTTCGGCTACCCGATAACCTGATAAGGTAGCCAAGAGGAACAGCTATGGGAACAAGCCTGACGATCCGGCCCAATGACGGGGAGATGCTCAAACCTGCCGAGTTGATTGAACTCTGCGGTGTAGGTCCGCTGACGCTTCACGACCGGCGCGTTTTCAACAGCCTGATTGAAGCCGCCTGGGGTCCAGACATGGCAGTTCCAGGACGTGAGTTTACTGTCCCAACAGCGTCCCTCAAGCATGCTGATGAACCTATGTCCCGGCTAGTCGAGAGCATCGAGCGCCTGATGCAGACGGTGGTGATAGCAAGGACATCAGACGGGGCAGAGATACGGTTTCAGCTTCTAGGAGCCAACACGATCCGAACCACGCCCAACGCTGGGACACTGACCTATAGCTTCTGGCCTCAGCTGGCTGCACTGGTCAGGGACAGCAGCATCTTCGCCAAGCTGGATCATGCAGTGATGCGATCATTCAGTAGCAAATATGCATTTGCGCTGTACGAGGCCGTAGCCAGACGCGCACGGCTGCGCCATGTGTTCCGAGAGAACTTCACCATTGACGGCATCAGGGACTTGCTTGGCGTCGAGGCGGGGAAGCTGGTGCCCTACAAGAACCTTAAGACCAAGGCCATTGAGCCGGCTATGGTCGAGGTCAATGCACTGACGCCCTACCAAGTTGCGCTAGAACCGCGCATGGACGGACGGAAGGTTGTGGGCTTCATCATGGGATGGAGCATGAAGGATATGAAAGGCATGCGAGACGCCTATGCAGAGATACAGCGGCCCCATGTAGGGCGGAAGGAACGTCTTACCAAAGCAACAGAGGCCCATGTTATCCTTGACGAACAGATGTCCCATTGAGACGTTGTGAAAAGGCTCTCAGGGACGCAGGGGGACAACAATGGGACTGACCCTTAGGCAAGCTGCGGACCTATGCGGCGCAAGCCGGTCAACCATTCATAGGGCACTGAAAAATGGTAAGCTATCAGGCGGTAGACATGAGGACGGGGCTTGGGACATAGACCCATCAGAGTTGGCCCGCGTGTTCCCATGGGACATCAGTGAAACTACCCACCGGGACAATCTGGGACAGGGTAGGGAAGGGGCAAGCGAGAGGGAGGCCGTGCTGGTCGTTAAGGTCGAGATGCTGGAGCATCAGCTAGAGCGTGAGCGGGACACGATAACCGATCTGCGAAAACGCTTAGACAGGGCAGAGGATAGGGTGCTGGCTCTTACATCCCAAGCCCCGCCGTCTGCTCCGGTTACGCCACCTGCGCCCGAACCTACCCTGACCCGCCGTTGGTGGCCCTTCTAAATATCTTCTGCTCAACCCCGAGGCGCTGCTCTGGACCATAACGGGTGTTATGACACGGCAAACCCCGGCCCGAGAAATCGCGCCGGGGTTGTGCGTTCTAGGGCTTCTTGGCCGCCTTGCGGCGCGCCTCGCGCAGGGCTTCCGCAAGCTGCCGGGCCAGGTCCTGCAAGCGCGGCGGCAGGGCGGGCAGGGTCTTCGGACGTTTTGAACGGCGGGACGGTGACTTTGTCATGGCGCAACGAACCAGGTGCGGGGGTAAAGGTTCCAGGACGTGAAAGGCCCTTACAACCAGGCTGGGTGCAAGGGCCTCCCATGAGGATGTTCGACGAGTCCTCACCGCACCTGAACCGGGCCGGATGGCCAAGGTTCCAGGCGCTACGGCTTTCCGCCTTCCATGATCCGCAGGAGGGGGCCGGCGCCTTCTCGGGCGGCCTTGCGGGCCGAGGCGTTCGGAATGTGCGTGGCAATGCCGGGATTTAGGAAGTAGCGGACGGTCCGGCCTTCCTTCTCGCGGCGGATCGCGTTGATCGAGGCAAGCTCGCTCATCGTGCTGGAGAGATCGCGGGGGGTAATTCCGACACGCTCCGCCAGCTGCTGCCGCGTGGCCATGATCTCGCCGGTATCCATGCGGAGATGTTCGAGCAGGGTGGCCCAAAGCTCTTGTGCCTTGTGCGGGCGCTTGGAGTGCTGGTTGATCCAGCGGACCACGGCAGCGTTTTCTTTCGGTCCTAGCATCACGAAAATCCAGTTTTCAGAGCTTTTGGCATGGGCTTTGGCGGCGCTGTCGATCTTGGCGAGGGTGTCGGGATCGAGGCCGAGGCGGCGGGCTTGAGCAACGATCTGGCGGGCTTCCTCGCGCCGCTTCTTGGCCCGTTCATCGGATAGCTTGGTGACTGTGTGGCCCCGCTCCTGCGGGGTCTCCGGGGCGGGTCCGCGGGCGCGGCGTTTCAGGCTCTTTTCGGCCCTCTCGATCGCCGCCGCGAAGGCATCTTTCGCTGGCTTCATCTGTCCCTCGATAGGTCGCATGTTGTGCGACCTAGTGGTCGCATGTTGTGCGACTTATTGCAAGCCTAAGCTACGGGCGGAAAAGCAGGATCCGGCTCACCTAGATAAGAGATAGATATATCTCCCTTACCCTCTTGTGGAAAACTTGGCCGTTTGCGCCTGTGGAACGGTTGGATTTTGCTGGGGAATAGGGGGGTGGCTTGGCTCCCGCAGCGCCCCGCATGGCAGCAGATCAGGACTTGGCCGAGAAGGGCCACAAGCGGCGCTTGGCTTCTGGGGCAGGAGCCGGGGAGGAAGCCGTTCCGGTTCCTGCCAGTTCCCGGACCTGTCCCCGGAGATCCTCAATCTCGGCCCTCAGAGCGCCGCACAGAGCCTCAAGAGCTTCTAGGCGGTCGTGGGTAGCTTCAGACCCTTGAGGACCCTCAGCGGCCCTCTGAGAGCCTCTGAGAGGCATCTGGGAAGGTTCCGGCACCTCGCCCCTCTGAAATCGTCCATTGGCGCCCCTGCCCGCGCTGAGCGGCCTCTGGGCCGTCCAGCGGTCGAGGTCGTCCAGGTCGATGGACCATCGGTTGCGGTGCTTCGTGGCTTCGAGCTCCCCGGCGGCAATGGCCCGGGTGATCGTGGCGCGGCTCTGGCCGGAGCGTTCGGCGGCGGCATTGGGGGTCAGTCTGGGCATGGTCCACCGTGAGCAGGTTTGAACACCTATGCCATGTTCTGCCGCGCCGTGCATCCCGCCTCGGCCTTGAGGGAGGGACTGTAGCAGGAAATGTAACTTGGCAGCGTTACACTCTGGTCCGCGCCGCAGACCCCAGTGAACGCTGGCAATTTGGGTGGTTTGGAGGCTCTGGGGGAGCGTTACACCAAAATCGGCGATTTTCGGGCGTTTGAGCGGCCAAAAAGCGGCGTGGGAAGCGCCCCTCGTGGCGACATTGGCCCGAAATGGGACGAAGCGAGGCGAAATAGAACGAAATAACCGGCGAGACGAGTTGCTGGAACGCTAGAAGCGATCTGGTGCGGTCCGAGGCGTCGCAGATGGCTGTGTTTCGTGTTGAGTGTTGAGTGTGAGCCCAGTGGTGAAGTGAAGTTGGCAGGAAATAGGGAGCCTATGTTCAGTGCTCCCGCGCACCCACTTCACCCCATGTTTTCAGGGCTTAGAGGCCGTTTCGGCGTGAAGAACGAGATCCGCCCTGATCGGGCGGGCAAAACCCCTCCTCCCCTGCCTCTTGGGGGGCGATGTCGTCGGGGTTTTGCGGTTCAGGGGTTCGCCGCCGCCTCGCGCTGCGCCAGGCGCAGGACTTCCGCAAGCTGCCAGGCCAGCGCCTTCAGGCGGGGCGGCAGGGAGGGTGCGGAAAGTGGAAAACGAGGCGGCGGCGGCTCGGTCATGGCGCGGTGAACCGTGCAATGCGGCAAAGGTTCCAGGACGCGAAAGGCCCTCGCAACCATGCCAGGTGCAAGGGCTTCCCATGAAGGATGTTCGACGAGTCCTCACCGCACCTGAACCGGGCCAGATAGCAAAGGTTGCGCGCTAGCGGGCTAGCAAGATAGCGCAATAGCAACCGGCAGAAGCGAAAGACCACCGGGCCTGACCGCAGGGAGGAGGAGGGGCGGCAGGTCCGGTGGCCTTCGATGGTTCGTTACCAGGCCCGCAGGGAGGAGGAGGGCGGGCCTGGCGAAGGAGTGAAGCGGCTTGGCTTCACCTTCAGAATGCACACCCTGCCGGTACTTGTCACGGATTTACGCTGCATTGCAGCATTTCTCCCCTTCGGGCCGCTCGGAAAGGCGGCAAAGTGCGCCCAGTTGCACAATCAGAAGCCATTCAGATCACGCTTGTCTGCCCCGATTTGAGTCGGGCCAGATCAACCTGCGGCTGCGCTGCGGGAAAGAATGGGTGTTATGACACGGCAAACCCCGGCCCGAGAGATCGCGCCGGGGTTGTGCGGTCTAGGGCTTCTTGGACGCCTTGCGCCGCGCCTCGCGCAGGGCTTCCGCAAGCTGCCGGGCCAGTTCCTGCAAGCGCGGCGGCAGGGCGGGCGGGGCCTTCGGACGGGACGGGCGGCGGCGCGGTGGTTTGTTCATGGCGCGCTAAACCAGGCACAGGGGCAAAGGTTCCAGGACGCGAAAGGCCCTCACAACCAGGCTGGGTGCAAGGGCCTCCCATGAAGGATGTTCGACGAGTCCTCACCGCACCTGAACCGGGCCGGATGGCCAAGGTTCCAGGCGCTACGGCTTTCCGCCTTCCATGATCCGCAGGAGGGGGCCGGCGCCTTCTCGGGCGGCCTTGCGGGCC
>Ga0181467_100745_pt1 | contig 16052 bp, 12 predicted proteins | sample InSIn5gowninarea_2_FD_119079 | JGI IMG/M metagenome (GOLD analysis project Ga0181467, IMG submission 119079) | Clean room microbial communities from NASA Spacecraft Assembly Facility at Jet Propulsion Laboratory, Pasadena, California, USA -... ... | reverse complement strand
GGTGTCCATGATCGTGCTCGCAGGAGCAGTAAGCGCACCTTCAAAAACACCACCGACTCACTTGGCTGACATCTCTGAGCTAGGCTGCGTTCGCTGACAATTTGATTTCGGCAGGCTATCGTTCAGCATAGCGTTGAAAAAATCGAGACATCCATATCTTCTCTTCTTCCTTATCATTCGCTTTTTCGCTGATACATCTTCAGTTCGATTGCGCAGACGAGTTTACATCGCATCTCAGCGTTCTATCCTCCTCTTGGGGATTTCATCGCAAGCCGCATGTCTCAGCTCTCTACTACGAGTACCAACAGCACCTCTCGTCACTTCAAAGTTGACAACCATGTTTAAAAATCATCACAGAACCTCCTCTGTACCACATGCTCACTTCACTCACTTTCCGGTCTCCCCACTCTAGCTCGGATAGGTGCTTCTTTATCTGCTGCGAATCATCTTCATACTGCATAAGCTGTGCTTTGTGATAGTGTGTTCATTAGTGGAACTCCTGTTAGCTACCAGTGCCAAAAACAAGGGCTCGGAAAACAAACCCAACCAAATTCAGATTTATCCCAACGGCTCACCGTTAGGTATGTCCATTTTGGATGAGCCCCTAGGGACTGTCCAGATGCAACTCGACGAAGGATTGAGCGGATCGGACGAATCAACCACCAGAAGCTCTATCAGAAGTATTGATGAAGAACCAGTCCAACCCGTTATCGAGCAGGTAGCAATCGTCCACTGTGTGCCTGGTGCCGACAGAGCCAGTTGTCTAGCGAACAGCATCGCCGAGCAACGAGCCCATGTGGAGCAGATCCTCGACCAGGAACGAGAGCAAATCGAATTCGTGATCACGCGTCTGCCACCCCTTCGCGAAGGCTAGTCTCAACATACGCTCCCGCATCTCAGCGATCAGCGCGCCGTGCTTGGTAAGCTGACTCCGGAATCGCGTATCGTCGCAAACAGGTCATCGTCTGCTCTCGAGGAACGCCTTTGTTGCAACCAAGTCCGGTCACAGAGGATTCTGCGAAGCGGAAGCTGTGCCGCAAACTGTTGTTTGATGCTTGCTGCGGCTATTTGGAGGCACTGTTCGATCTGCCGGGGGCGGACTCGGATGAGACGTTGTTGCCTGTACTGGAATCATTCGTGGTATAAACTGGAGATTGTTGACGGCCCGACACAAGCAGTGAAGAGTTTGAGGGGGATTGTCAAGTTTGCTGCGCTAGATATCGAGGAGCTAAGGGACGGAGTTTTCAGAGACACAGTTTGTGGTTGAGGGGTATCAGGCATATGTGCAAGATTGTTTGTTGCGGACGCGAACGAGGAGATAAGGAATGTGATGGGGAAGCTGGGCGTGCTGGTGGAAGCTGGTTTGCTTTTGAAACTCTCTAGTGGGTATGGATTTGAACTCGAGAGTCTTGGTTCCTCTTACCTTATTCACACTTGGCAACGCTATAGAATGCATTGTGGATCTGAGGATTGTGTCCGCTCTGAACTCCAAGAGGAGAACGATGAGCAACGATAAGCGGTGTACCCCTGCCAAGAATCTACTCTGCTCCGTTCCGCCCCGCTGTGAGCTCTCTATCGATAGCCCTTGTAACTTCGTCTTTCGAGCAGTTTACCTATTGCTACCAAACACTACGTTATATGCCCAGCTCTTTCTCGAGATCTTCCACGATTCGAAGGATCTGCCTCTGTTGCCACGATTGTTTTCCAGAAGAATTGCACGAGACAGGAGTATCATGGCGATGTGGATATATGTTCTGTAACACAAGAAGAGTAGGAGTAGAAAGAGCTGAGATTCAAGCGAGACAGTGAAAAAGCTTGTGCAAGCTGTCGCGACCGAGGACGCACTTGGTGGCCCCTCAAGCTGTAGTCGACGCAACCGAAGCTCCTCTCGCATACCCCACACGCCAGTCACTCGTCCAACTTGAACCAGGTCGAAATCCACCAGTATCCTCCACAATGGCGCGCGGCAAGTCTGTAGCGAAAGAGAAGTTTGGCGGCCATATGGCCAAGCTAAAAACTACAACCTACCCATCCCATCCCGTACCACGAAGTTATCCTACGCCCATACGAGCCCTCGCGTGGAGCCCGCTTGGAAATCTCATAGCAACGGGCCAGAACAGAGAGCTCAAGGTGTGGAACCCGGAGAAAAATGACGCCAAGAGCGTCATCGATCTCCGAGGACACACCAACGGTATCGAAGCCCTGGCCTGGAACCCCACCATGGAGGCCGAATTGGCTTCTACAGGCGCGGACGGCACTGTCAGGTTCTGGGACGTAAGAAGCAGGAAAGAAACAGCACAGATCAAACTCGGTGGCGACGGCTTGTACGTCTCGTGGCGGCCGACTGGTCATGAACTCGTTGTTGGGCGGAGAGACGACGCGTTGCTCGCCATTGACAGGCGGACGAACACAATCAGCAATACTTGGAAGCAGGGCGTCCAGACCAACCAGATTACGTTCTCCCACAGCGGTGAGGAAATGCTCCTAACAACAGGCGATGGCACGGTCAAGATAGTTGACTATCCCGCCATGAAGACTCTCTATACGATCAACGGCCACACTTCCGCGTGCTCTTCGCTTGATCTTTCACCCGTTGGTTCGTACCTCGCCATCGGCGCTTCGGATGCGCTTATAAGCCTCTGGGATACGAGGCATTTCTTCTGCTACCGCACGCTGCCGAATATTACTGGTGATGTAAAGAGCGTCAGTTTTAGTTTTGATGGAAGTTATATTGTGGGAGGAAGTGATGAGGGGACTACGTTGGAGATCGCGCATGCAGAGACGGGGGAATATGTGCACAGGATTGAAGGGGTGTCGGGAGCGAGGAGTGTGCAGTGGCATCCGAAGAGGTATGCGTTGGCGTATGGGACGGAAAGTCCATTCAATTGTTTGAAGATCGTTGGCGCGATCGAGGGGCTGTAAAGAGCGTGGATAAAGGGCGTTGGGCCTTGTGTTATTAGCCTTCGAAGATACCCTTAAGATTGCGTAAGGAGGCGAAGACTAGCAAACGTTTTCCTTTTGACCCACGGCTTGCTCTTTCCTGGTCTTTCGCATCCCTATACTATTAATCGACTTTCGGCTTGATGAGACATATCGCTCCCTGAAAGAGCGAGGTCTCCGCCTTGTCTTCCCATCCACGTTTCGATACATAAAGGCCGCCGTTGCCGTGGCCAAGCGCTCTACCACCGAACTTCACTAGCATTTTAAACACAGCAGAGTTCTTCAGCCATGGGATCCAAACTTTCCAAACCCAACGCTCCTGGTCGTCGGCAGCAGACTACCGCCCGCCCGACCATCGACTGGCCAGACTCCCGCCCGCCAGCAACCCATCCCGTGCACATCCTGCCGAATCCCCGCGTCAACGGCCGCTGGACCACTGAACCCGCCGCCTATGAACCGGACTACCTGTTCTACATCAACTACGCTTGCGCTAAAACAGCAATCGAGAAGGGTAATTCTACTTTAGCCTCATTCGCGCTTGACAAATGCGCTCGCTTGTGGGAGATGCATCTTGAGGGCAGGGGATTCCATGAGCTAAACGCAAAGTATCAGATGGAGGTCGAGGAAAGGAGGGCCAATTTTAATGATTATAAAGGGCCGACGGACGGAGATGCGTTAATGTGGTCACCTGACTGCCACGAACGAGGAAAGCCGCTGGCGGTGCCGCATCAGAAGGGAGTGGAGAGGGAGCAGGGCATTTGGAGGGCGCAAGAGTTGGACAGGAAGAGGATGTTGAGGGTATGTGGCATATCAGACTGTGAGTTAGAGGGACCAGTACGCACTGAACACGAAGCGGCTTCCGAAGTTGCAGGGAGAGCTCCTGACTCGGACGGATTGAAGAGGAGGGGCGTCTACTTACCGGAGGGTATCGCCGTCATCTCCGAGAAGTCCGATGGAAGCGTTTTGATGGGTGCCGGTTCGGCGGCGAGCGATCTGGGGTTGACTGATAGTGGAACGTCAACAGAGGAGAGTGAATCATCAGTACGGACTCCAGAGGATGAGGCCAGACAGGTCATCGAAACGATCATTATCGGCTGCCCGACTCAGGAGCTGCTCCATACCTCGTCGATGGCCGAGAGACTGGAGAAGCAGATGAGCGAGTTGGACAATGAGGACAGGTATTGGATAGACTGAGAGCATACGTCACGAAACGAGATAGAGGGAAAGATTCGGTTGCCTAGGGAGGATCATCTTAGAATTAGATTTCCTTCTACAGACTTGATCCGTCTCTGTCGCCTGCACAGCTACTATATACCTTTCTGTTGATTGAGGTTTTTGAATCCTCTCACACCGTTCTTGACGATCTGAACCTCTTTCACCACGATTTCCAGTTCTCCGCGAATCATGACCTCACCAGCCCTCTGGCTTACAGCCGACGCTCAACACAGATCTTGGAGCAACCACATCAAGCAGGAATTAAACACTGTCTATGCACTCGAATCTCAGTCCTTTGCATTCCGCGGCGACACAACTTCCCGCGTAGGGCAAAATTTGAAACGTGTACATAATATCGTATAGATCATCACAAAGCTATGCTATCCTATGCGTACTAAGCGCAAAAACACAACTGATCGCCATTCAACGTCTCATATCGCAAATGCTGCGTGCCAAAGAGCCTTCACAGCACGTCGTTCATGAGATCCCGCAACACGGCCCGCTGGTCCAGAACCTTTCTCCCAGCCAGCGCTCTCTTCTCCGGGGCCTTTGGCGCACCTCTTTGCGTCGCCTTCCTGCTGGGCGAAACGTTCGGTGCGTCAATTTCACCGAAGACCTTTCGCGGGCTCTTCTTCCCCGGGCCGCCTGTCTCCCCGAGCACCTTCCGTCTCCATGGCGGACTGTTCCCCGCCACCTTCGTCGGAGCCGGTGTCGGCCGCTTGCGCGGACTTGACGCCGGTGACTTCTTCAGGGGAGTCTCCCATGCGCCCTGCGTCTGCGTCTGACTCACCCACCCCTCCTCGAACACGTGACCCTCCAGATCCCCCGTCTCCAGGTCTCTGACCCAACCCTTCTCCTCACAGAGCTCCACAAGCCCCTTCAACGTCTCGCTCCCACTTCGGGCCAGCGTACGCTTAGAGCCAACCATCACGAGCTTGCTGCGCGCTCGTGTGACGGCGACGTTTATGCGGCGCCAATCCTTCAGCAAGTCGCCCACGTTACACACTTCGGGCAGAGCACCGTCCGCATCTGGTGTGGTGGATCGGACGAAGGATACGAGGACGACCTCTTTGTCGCGACCTTGGAATTTGTCCGCGGTGTGCGCTTCGATCTGGCTCCCGTTCCCGCTTCCCGTGGACGAGAACTGGGAGGGAGAGAAGTGCCGCAGACATTGCTTGATGAGTGCGAGTTGGCTGCGGTAGAACGTTATGATGCCGATGTCTTGGGGTGCGACGCCGGTGGAAAGGAGAGATAGGATCGTCTGCACCAAGAGGTGGATTTCGAGCATGTTAGTGATGCGGGGTCCGGAGACCGTCTCACTGGCGGAAGGAATGCCGTCGGTAGAGAGGAAGAGGGTATGATTCGAAGGTATGAGGATCTGGTTTAAGATGCACGGGGGATGGCTAGGTCCTGGACAGCGCAGCGTGTTGGTCTGCGCAAGCTTGGAAGGAGTAGCTAGGTAATTGTGATGGTGCTTTGATAGGCCGTTGATGTCAGGAATGTTGAGCTGTCTGGTCGCTACGGCGTCGTTGCCGCATTTTAGGCGCCCCGAGTAGATGAGCCTGTTCGCTAGCAGCATGATATCTGCGCACATGCGGTATTGATGCTCCAGGCTCACCACTGCTTCTGGATGCTTCTCACACAGCATCCTGAACAGACTGACATCCAGACCGCCCTCTCGGGCTTCTTCGTTTTGCACGAGAGGTGGTAGTTGGAAGTGGTCCCCCACCAAAACAAACGTTTTCGCCATGCGGATTGGGCCTAAGCAGACCGGTAGCGTGATCTGAGAAGCTTCGTCGACGATGCAGTAATCGAATATGCGGTGAGAGAAGAGCGGGTGATTGACGCCGAGGCAAGTTGTGGCCACGACGGGTGGTTTGTACCATGAGTCTTTCAACTGTTCAAGACTGGGTTTCGGTTCGGCACCAAGGATGGCAAATTCTTTCACTTCTGGATGGACCTTGGCTAATGCACCCAGACGCAGTACGTCAAAGCCGGCGTTGCGGACCTTCAGCAGGATGTTGTCGACGGCGGTGTGAGTGTATGAGGTAAGCAGGACGCTCTTGCCTTTCGCTACGAGCGCCCTGATGATGTGAGCGATCGTTGTAGTCTTACCAGTACCAGGCATACCCAGGACGAGAGCGTAATTCTGCGCTGACATGACCTTTTCGACGGCTGCTGTCTGATCCGCATTCATCTCCATATGCGTGGAAGGAGCCGTAGTGAAAGCGACCGGTCTGAAAGAAGGTGCCTTGTGTTCGATCACAAGAGAGCGCAGCTCGGACGCTTTGTAGACGTTGTCATCCATGATCTGGATTATGTTGTTGCGGATAGTGGCCATACCATTACTAAACTCATCTTTATCCAGCCGATAACAGAGGGGCTCCTCATTCGGAACGGTCGATGCTGGCGTAGCCTGACCTTGCACGTCCATGATACCTGCAAAAGTCTGATTGCTTTCAGCGTGAAAGTTCCGGCCTTTTGTACGAGCATTATGCAGACGGCGATCCACAGCTACTGTGATCTTTCGCTTCCTGACATTTGTGACGTAGCCATTGGCGAGCGCGAAGTGACCCTGCTCGTCCGAGATGACAATGGGCTCGCCCACAGTAATTTGCGACTCCGTGAATGAGAAACCCGATCTCGGTGTCTGTTTGATGAGCGTATACTGAAAGCGGTTGATCTTCCCTCCATCATCAAGCTGTAAAGCCGAATCGGGCTCAATGACCACGTTAGAAAAGCATCGACCAAGCTTCTCTCGTTCAGTACTTAGCATTGTCCACAACTCACGCCTGAACTTTATCATCTCTGATTCTTCCTTCGTGAGCAGGCGATCCCAATTCTTGAAAAACTCCTGGTGCTCAGGCTTGAGATACTTGACGAGCTGATTGAACTGATCTTTGGCCCGAACGTGTGTGTCATCGCCATCTTCTGCAAGCTTATGGTACAGAAAACAGGCCTGCTGTGCGTAGCATTTGCCACATTTGTGGTCATCCTTCAGCATAGGCGGCAATTGTAGACGCTCTCGTACGTAGCAAGCCAGTTCGTTTCGCTTGATAATCATGTGAAGCAGCTCGTGTCGAACGGCAGGTATGCGAATCAACTCGGACGTCTCGAGGTAGTAAAGGATACCACAGGCGATATCGACGTCATAGCGATCCGATAGAAGGAGCGTGTATAGTGCTGTTTGAGCACGGTGATTCTCGCTGGTCCTCTTTCCGGTCTTGATCTCGAGTGGAACAGTAAGCGTCCTCGTGCCTTCGTCGTCTTCCATATGTACTTGGACTGTAGCGTCAATGTTTCCTTTCATGCCGAAGGTGGGCGACCAGACATGCTCTTCTACATCAAGGAGCTTGTTAATGCTCATGCTTATGCTTTTTCCGTTCCGATCCTTGACCTTGGAAGTGCTTCCTGGTTCGGCTCGGACGAATATCTCAGCCCACGCCTGGATCTCAGGTAGCTTACTCCGCAGATGGTCGTTGACTTGGTTCAGATTGAGCTCAATCTCCGCAATCGTCTCGTAGTGTAAGGGAACGGTGTTCTGGATGAGCCGTTCTAGGAACTCAGTGTCCCACGAGTTGGCTCTGATAGCCTCCTGGAAGAGCTGATGGAGGATGTTGCCATACATCGTTGGTGCACTCGCCTGACTGGTCGCTTTGACTCTGTCCTGCAACACGGCACGACGCATGCAGCTAAAAGAGTCCGCCACAACAGTGGCAGAGATGAGATGGTCTGGATGAAGGATGATGATGTTGTGGTTGTTGTCGATTGTGCACTGTCCGGTCCGAGTGAATTCGCCGATGATATGGATGTAAGAGCCCTCAGTGCAGGGCGTGTCAAACCAAGCTTGGCGGAGGGTGATGGCTCTAGGAGTCTTGTCCTTCTCGTCCTCGACGAGCAGGACCTACCCTGGAGTCAGCAGAAATCATCACGTGGTAAGAAGTCCATATTACCTTTTCTGGCCGGGTATGGCCACCTCCAACCGTGTAATCACTTTCAACAACCCTCGTGACGAAGTACCGTTGAATAGCTCGATTTCTGGCATGCTTTCCTTACTTAGCTACCTATTTGCAATTATCTGAGTGAGATGATACGTACAGCTGGGGTCGAAAAATTACCATTGCACGCTTGCGTTGCAGCGATCTCCGCGGCAGCAAATTGCTCTACGTCAATATCGTCGTCGCCGAATTCGTCATCAGATGCATCCAGGTTGATCGCCTGATTTGGCTGCAATGGAGGAGGTGGAAGAGGTGGCGGGTTCTTACTTTTACTCTTGCGCTTCGGTGAAAGTAGGTGGGTAGCTGCTCCTGAATCTGGACGTGAAGCTGTAAAGTCCGGACGAGTATCGTAGAGCGATGCTACCTGCTCCAAGTCTGCGGCGAACAAGTCTTCATCATCTCCGAAATCGTCGAAGTCATCGTCTATGTGTGTAGACGCGCAGTGCTTGGATGGCTCTATCGCCGAATTTATCTGTGGCGGTGGGGGAAGTTCATACGCTTGACTGGAGGGAAGAGCTGCAGGCTTTTCGGTGGCTTCAATGTGCGCTTTTTCCGGGGCTATAGTTCGAAGCGTAGATTCGATTTCGACAAGAGTGTCCATGTCGATGTCACCATCTCCAAACTCGGAAGAGCTAGAGGCCGGCGAAAGAACTGCCGTCCGTCGCGCCTGAGAAGCGGCCTTGTTCCTCTGCGGACTCTCCGGCTGGAGTCGGGGTTCTTCCAGATCTTCATCGATCGGCGCAAGTCGCTGTAACGGAGAACCATGTGGGTCTTCTCTCAATCCATTCGGCTCCCGCAGTGGTGACGAGCTGGATGGCGCATTTGGTACAGCCTGTCTAGTAGGCTTCGCAAGTCCCTCCAGTTGTTCGACAAGCAGCCCTATCCTCGACTTCTTCGGAAGCTCATCGCTCCCCACGAGTGTGTTATTTTTCTGCTCGCGGAAGACACCAGTTGTCCGCCTCCGCTTCTTGTTTGAAGTGGGCCACTCCACTCCACAGCTCGCCCATCTCCTCAGCCCGCCGACGCTCCCAGCCGTTGCCGACGAGTGTGGCGAAGAAGTCTCGATCAAGTGGGCAAATGCAACATTTATCCCTTCCGCCGCTATATCATGACCATTCGCATTGCCAGCGTATGTACTCCAAAGATCTGCGGCTGGATCTGCTTGAGGAGTCTTCAATGACTGGTGGAGATTGTTCAGATCGAAAGTCTCCTTCTCTTGTTGCGATGAGAGTGGGGAGGACGATCTCGCTCGCTTCTTATTTCGCCTCTCCGGTGCCACGGCTCTCTTCTGACTACCGCCTAGATTGGTCACCCAGAGCAAGTGTTCCTCTGGCGTTTTCGCCAATGCAGTATTGCGCTTGTTCGAGTCGTCTGCGTTGCCGATCAAGTCCGCTAGCGGTAGCCTTGTTGCCGGCGTGGATGGCAGAAAGGCCTTTGATTGTGTGATTTTCGGCGTCTCCAAAACCTGCTTCGTCTCTGTAGGTAACGGAACCGTAACCTTTTCATCGGTTACGTCAAGCGCTATGTTCTCCACGTTTTCCTTGTCAGCGTTCGTCAGGCGGCGCTCCGGGCGGCCTTCGATGAATTGGAAGGCCTTCAACTTCGTCTTTGCCTGCGTGGAAGCCGCAATGGGTGCCATTGCTATCGGTTGGTCGGGAGCACTCTGAGCTTGCGGAACATTGTTGGTGCTACGTGCTCGAGTCCAGGTTGATTGTCTCTGGACGATATCAATCAAAATCTGACTAGGTAATTATGATATGGTTGACAAACATCTACTGTGTGATACTGATCGAAGAAGGATTATTGGCGGATAGAAGACATTAGTGGGGGATGTCGAATGTTTTGTGGAAGACGCGTTACGCGTGATCCATGCTCTGCTAGCGTGACGAGGACACGTGATGCTCGCTATCAGTACGTCACCCCAAAAAGGAATCACGACTCCAGATGCCATATCTGTCTGAGCAAGATTTGTGTTTGAGGCTCGTAACGACCTATGTTTGCGAGATACTTGTCTGATTGATCACGGTCTTCTGCCCATTTCGGTCTCAATTGCCCGGCCCCGGAAAGCTTAGCAGTCTTGTATTAGCGTATTGTGGAGGTTTTAGTTTCTTCCCCGGAGCTCGATAGCAGCTCCAACCCACCCCTTGTATCCCATCTCGAACTTGCCATCTCCCTCCCCAGAAGGTCCAAAATGTCGACCGATAAGCCCCTGCCGTTTGTTTACCAGTTCGCCGCCGGTGAGTACCCCCAATTAACCGCGCAACGTCTAGGAAGCTAATAAGCAACAGGTGCGGTAGCTGGTGTGTCCGAGGTGAGTTGATCATGCGAGCTCCTATAAACACCTTGAGCCATGTTGATCTCGATCCCGCGACTAGATCCTGATCATGTAAGTCATGCTGTCAGCGGGCGCGACCACTGCTCATTGGTCTTACAGGTACCCACTTGACGTTGTCAAGACCCGAGTGTAAGCTCCAATAAATCAATTGGCCACGGAACGAGGCTTAAGCACCATGCAGACAGATTCAGACCGGTACTGGCGGTGCAGAAGGCTACACGGGCATGGTCGATTGCTTCCAGAAGATCATCAAGAATGAAGGGTACAGTCAATATGAGTCGTTGATAATATATCAAGGTTGATCAAGACACATAGCGCATCGAGATTATACCGGGGTATCACCGCTCCCATCCTTATGGAGGCTCCCAAGAGGTTAGACTTCCCTTCTCTCATGCGTGCCGTAGCGTGACTGACATTATCCATAGAGCCACTAAATTCGCGGCCAATGATGAATGGGGCAAAGTCTACCGCAACGCCTTTGGCATGGCCAAGATGAACCAAAGCCTCTCCATATTAACCGGTGCCACTGCCGGTGCTACCGAAGCATTCGTAGTCGTTCCTTTCGAGCTCGTCAAGATCCGTCTGCAAGACAGGGCGCAATCCCACAAGTACAATGGCATGATAGACTGCGTTCAGAAGATCATTCAGCAAGAAGGTCTTTTGGCGATGTACCAGGGTCTCGAGTCGACTATCTGGAGACACTCGCTCTGGAACTCGGGATACTTTGGATGCATCTTCCAAGTCAGAGCCCTACTGCCCAAAGCGACTGACCGCAAGTCGCAAATCACGAACGATCTGATCTCTGGAGCTGTGGGTGGGACTGTCGGTACCATACTTAACACGCCTATGGATGTTGTCAAATCGAGGATCCAGAACTCGCCGAGGGTCGCAGGCGGTGTCAGGAAGTACAACTGGGCATGGCCGGCTTGTGCCACCGTTGCGAGGGAAGAAGGCTTCAGCGCGCTATATAAGGGTTTCTTGCCGAAGGTGCTGAGGTTGGGTCCGGGTGGTGGTATTCTGTTGGTGGTGTTCACGGGCGTCATGGACTTCTTCAAGAAGATGAGGGGCGATATCTAGACTTTGCCAACCTGATCTTGGGAGGCTCCGTGGTGTAAATAGATCCGTCGCATTTTGTATGCACTGCTGTGGGGCCATATGGTAGACACCCAGGCTAGGCTTGCTCTGGACGCAAGTCCTCAATGGAGCGGAACATAACATACAGAGTAGTTTTCGGCTTTGATTTTCACGTGCTTGATCTCGCGTGATATCATCGTGTTGTTGTGATTGTATTCTCGAGTGAAGATTAGGGCTCCCGCGCGAGCTCGGTGAAGGGAAGCTTCTCTGAACGGCTTTGAACTTTCACCATCACTTCTATAGGCGTCACAAAGCAGCAAGATCGCACGACCGCTAATCTGTGGTTGTGCAAACTCGATCATTCTGATGACACCGCTTGGTTCGAGCTATGCACGGATTAATGCAAAAGACACTAAACAGGGAGAGCAGCCCTTCATAAAGAAGCTCTACATCAAGTCCTTCAGGTTCCGCAAGACGCCTTGAATTCTCGAAGACGTTCGACATACCAACAAGATATCCGTCATATGGCGCGTCCGACAGCACCACTCCCACCAAATTCTTCCCTCGTAGCCATTCTACTAATCGCAAAGTCCCGCACTACTCAGTCCCGCCTGGTATTCCACTATCCTGCTCGCCCCTCCGAAATACCTAACATACAGTACAACCCTCCCGCAAGCAACACCTGTGACGGCGCAGCGGACAGTTCCACAGCGACTGACAGCGGGTCTCTGGAAAGCTATTCCGGCACGAGCGAAGATGACTTCGACACCGGCGGTGATGACACAGGAGAGGAAAGTAACGGCAGCCGCAGCGCGCCAGAGGGCAGTGCCAAGGGCAGGCGCACGCATGGGTCTGGCTCTGTGCGGTCGAAGTTAGGCACGCGCAGTGATGTTGTGGATGAAGAGGTCACGCCCAGCAGTGAAAACAACTCGGACGATGAGAATGGCGGGAGGCTGTCAAGGCCCAGTACGGGGACTTGGAAGAAGAGCGGGAACGAAGGGAAGTCAAGCAAGGATGGAGAGAGGGAGTGGGAGCGTGTGTTAGGTTTTCCGGCTGATGAGCTTGGGAAGATGCTTTCTCCTACCAGAGCGTTCAACAAGAAAAGGTTTGAGGTGGGAATTGATGACATCGTGTTTCTGGGTGCGCCGATGTTTGTTAGAGAGGACGGAAGTTGGAAGACGCTGAAGAGGAAGAAGACGAGTTCTGGTCAGGCGGGCAATGGAGGATTAAGCCCAGTACTGAGCCCGGGTGCGGAGGCTGCGCTGTTGCATAGACAAGAGACAAACGAGGGCACTGATTTGACGGACCAGAAAGACGCGCCGGAACCCTTGCCGTCTGGCTTTGAGGCTGGATACGGGCACTCGCAGCCAGCGTCAGCCGAAGCCTCAGATGCGGGCTCAGATGCAAAGAGCACGTCTACGAACGGCGCAGACGGCGATATGACCATGTTCAATGTGATCTTTGTGCTGAATCCGCCAGCCCTGGAATATCACGTTCGAATCAAGGAGATGTACGATAATGTGGTCAAGAGATTTGCAAAGTTGCTCAAGCTATCTCAAGCTCAGTCGAATTATGTATACAAGCAGTCGAAAGTAATCTTGTCCATGAAAGAGAAGGCAAAAGAGACCCGTACCCCCATCACGGCACTCTGGACTAGTATATGCACCCGGTCTCCTTTGGCGAAGGCCATTGCTCACATGTATGAGAAGATTTCTGTCTCCCAAATAGCTCACGTCAACCTGAACAACACTTTCGAGGTTTCCTTCCAGATACCGCAGGCGATCTCGACCATGTACGTACCAACAGCTACCGAACCTCAAATGCCAGGCCTATGGCTGACTACTGCCACCCTACTAGACGAGGACGACACCGATTCAATAATCAGTCCCCATTCAGCTTTACTCCTCCTCGAGGATGAAGATGTCCTCATCAAAGAGATTGAATCCGACGCCAAAGAGCTGTCTGTTTCCCTAATTACCTTTATCCGTACGCTCAAACCCACCAGATCCCTCCAAAAGCTCGCTTCTGCACCAGAATCACCGCTGTCTCTTCGAGACCTCCAAGTGCTTGCCCGCGAGCTTATCTTCTGGCGTCGTGCACGCGCAATACCACCACTGCACCATTACAACACGTATGTGGTGTCACCCAACGCTGACATGCGTAACTTGAAGAACGCTATTCCAGCGTACCAGCAGCGATTTCCGATGCAGCCAAGTTTGGGCAAGATGTTGGGGTATTTAGGTGGTACGCCGAAGATGTACAGTACATTGCATCCAAGCAAAGCGCATAGAGAGGTGTTCATGGAGATCCTGGCATGGATGATGAGGGGTGGCTGGGTTATGCATTTGCGGACTTTTGCATGGGTGAGGGTGCCAGTGGAGGTGAAGGAGGCTGTAGATAGGCAGAGTAAGGAGGAGGCGGAGAAGAAAGATACTCCAAGTTCAGATACAACGGAAGATTACAACGACAAGAAAGAAGGGAAGAAAGTTTATACGCCGAAGCCGAAGCGAGATCACTCACAGCTTTCTTTCCGCAAGTCGCCCGAAAGCACGAAGACGGATCCGGAGAGGACGCCGAAGCCGTCGACAACGAGCTTGTTAAGTCCGCAGCTTCTGGCACGACGATCGCCGCTGCGTACTGCGACGCTGGAGCGAGAATCGAACAGTACGATGTCTGCGCTCACAGCGTTCCGTCCCTCGTCGTTGCCTGAGCGGCCGAAGACGCCTGATATTCCGCCGCTGTCTGCTCCCACAGCGAAGGATCACTTCGCTGCCTTGGCCACTCCTTCAAAGGTCACTAATGACCAGGACGAGAAGAAGGGCCCAAGATTCAAGGCCTCCATCATCCACTCACCACATAAGGCCACCGCTCTCGAATCTGACTGGCTGAACTACATCCGTGCCTCATTCCTAACCAACCCCGCTAGCAGCAGTAGTGGGGAAAACATGCAAGAACTGTACGACCTTTGGCCTGTGCTAATTAAATACTTTGATGGTAAGCACGCCTTGGATGAGATCTGTCTTAGAGAAGGGATCAAGAGAAAGAAAATCGCGTTCTGGCTGGGCTGGCTGAGGGATGGGGGATGGTTGAGTATTGTGCGACATTGGTGATGGTTGTGAGATATCAGCACGGCCTTACACCAACATCATCGCTTTGGGTCGAATCCAGCTCTACAGACTTTACTCAAAGGCACTCGTTCGGTGGAATTGCACCAGTTGTCTAGGTGGTGCGCTTTGCAAACTGCGGAGCCTCCGCAGATCAGAGATGGATTGGATGCGCTCGAAGATCCGATTGAACAAAGCTACATATTATCCGCTCGTTCTCCTTTCTATGTACACCTTGTTCTCCTTCTGTCCTAATCACCTTGAACTTCTTTATCCTCATCCGCTTCCGCACAGCCCCCTTTCGTCGTCCACGTCGAACATTGCATTGTCGGTAGACTCGGGGGGCTGAGCGAACGACGAGGCCCCGCGCGGTGTCGTGCCTTTTCTCCTATGCCCACCACATCGAGCAGCATGATACTGCCGAGGCTGCCAACGAATGGAGCACGAAGGCTAAGGCGGAGCTCAATAGAGCGCAGGACGAGCGGGCTTAGCTGAGGTAGTCTGGTCATGTAAAGAGAGTGCGAACGGCCTCTCAGGTCAATACAGGGAAGAGCTAGATGGAAGGGAGGATATTGGTACGGCATTCAGAGACAAGGCCTTTGTGAGCGACAATCAGGAGACTATGCATTCGGCTGGGTTGAAAATGGGCCATACCACAGGAGCTGACTACGCATGGGACATCTCTGCGAAGCGCAAGCATACGCGTCGTTTATGTCTTTGTGGATGTTGCTTGTCATGGCTACAATGGTAGCAGTCGAGAGTGTAGGCAGACTGGTGTAGGGCACGTCAGGGTGATCAAGCTCCAGTTAAATTGGAAATGGTATTAGAAGCAACAAGTGTTACCACTAGGGAGTGCAACATATTCCGTTTCCCCTCCATGTTCTTCTCACCATTCTGCTTCTGTAGGTCTTACTTCTCATCCTCCATGGCCCCATCCTCCTCACCCCGATAAAACCCGCCACGGGAGATGTCATGTCGAAAGGACACTGTTTTGCCGTCGCTCACTTTCTGTGCACGGCGCCGTCTCAGCGCTTTACGTGGTCAATACCCTCTGTTATCACACAAGTACGGAGGAGCTTAAATGAGCGCGGGCGGTGAATATAAATTGACGCAGAGCATGCGGAAAACATGTCGTACGGACCGCAGTGATATTGAAGAACAAACATTCTCATCTCAATGTTCTACAGCTTAGAAGACGATCTACACATTCAATCAGCACGCTCATCACAGCTCAGTACCGGAGCATCACTCACGATCTCTCCTTGAATAGATATCCCGTCACTCTTTTCAACCTCCACACTTTGTTATCTCCCGTCCTCATCGCTCCGTTCTGCTGCTGGTTCGCCTTGACAGCCTCGCTTTTCAAGTGCTCGTTCTCCAGGTACT